>Ga0224501_10000049_pt1 | contig 130155 bp, 110 predicted proteins | sample SF_Oct11_sed_USG_4_FD_169105 | JGI IMG/M metagenome (GOLD analysis project Ga0224501, IMG submission 169105) | Sediment microbial communities from San Francisco Bay, California, United States - SF_Oct11_sed_USGS_8_1 | ecosystem: Environmental > Aquatic > Marine > Sediment | place: USA...
CAATGTGACGGCAATTGCCCAGCCCACCTTACCCAGTCAAACATGTACCGTGTCCGACGGTAGTGGATCGGTGTTGGGGCAGAATATTCAAACCATCGGGGTTAGCTGTACCACGAATACCTATACCGTCGGCGGCACCGTCACCGGCCTGATGGGTACCGGCTTGGTATTACAAAATAACAACGGCGACGATCTGCCCATATCCGCTGACGGCAGTTTTGCGTTTACCACCGCGATTGCATCTGGCGCCGGTTACAATGTGACGGCAATTGCCCAGCCCACCTTACCCAGTCAAACATGTACCGTGTCCGACGGTAGTGGATCGGTGTTGGGGCAGAATATTCAAACCATCGGGGTTAGCTGTACCACGAATACCTATACCATCGGCGGCACCGTCACCGGGCTGATGGGTGCCGGTTTGGTTTTGCAAAATAACGGTGGGGATGATTTGAGTATTTCAGCGGATGGTGTGTTTACTTTTGCCACTGCGTTGCTTTCAGGCAGTACCTATCAGGTTAATGTTTTAACAGAACCATCAGCGCCAAACCAAACATGTGCAGTCATTAATGGTACAGGTGATGTTGTTGGTGACGCCATAACATCAGTAGTGATTTCGTGTTCAACATTTAGGGTTGGTGTGGTTGTCTCTGGATTAGAAACCGGGGCAGTTTTGACGCTGCAAAATAATGGTGTCGATGATCTGATTATTACCGGTAATGGTGGTCCCTATGTTTTTAGTTCTCTAGTACACGATTTGACCCCTTACAATGTCACCATAAGTTCCCAACCCATTACCAGTACACAACGGTGCTTGGTGGTGAACGGTGCGGGAACTATTGCATCGGCTGAAGTTCTTGATATTGCTGTTGTGTGTCCGAACGTTACGGCATTGTATCCGGTAAACGGCGCTAATTGGAATGATTATGTGAATTATACAGGAAACGACGGTTTTTCATTGGTAGATTCCGTTTGCGATGGATTGCGAGATTCTTATACCAGTTGTCTTCATGGTGGCGAATTGCGTGAAGTATTTGTGGATGGCGTTCAGAGCTGTACAGATATAATAGCCTCGGATGATCTAAATGCTTTTAACTGGCGTTGCGCAGAAAAGGTCGGCGGAATAAGTGTTATTTCGACCAGCTTAAGAAAGGGAGCTTCTTTGTCGACTTTGATAGACTTTTCGATTCAGGATTGGCGAACCAATTCCGTTACAATTTATCAATCTGCTAACATGTTGGCAAAAACTCCAAGTGGTATATGGTGGAACAATCCTATCGTTGCCGCAAACGCCGGTGGTTCGCTATTTTCAGAGGGATCTATTTTTATCATTACGCTGACGCCCTATGCAAACTATTCAATAGACGCGAATAAAATTGGAGTGGTCGTTCAACCTGGGGTAGACATGGTCGGGGCCGGAGTTGGTGCTGCCTTCTATGCAAATGGATACCAATATCTGTGGTTCGAGGGAAAAATTGATGGTGTCAATAATAGCAATTCTATCTTGTGGGAAAACGTTACTAACTCAGTTATCCGTTCTACGCAGGTTAGTAACTTGCAGGTAGGTGGTTTTGGCAACGTTATTTTGCAAAACAGTCGCGATAATATAATTAATGGCTTGCGCATAGGAAATTCACCGTCACATGGTCTTGTATTGAATAATTCGTCCTACAACACAGCTATAGATGTTATATCAACCAATAGTGGAAACTCAGGTATTTACTTGGTTGATGCAAATAACAATAATTTTACCGGTCTGGTTGCGGCGCATAATGATAACGGGAGCAGTTCCGATGGAGGCGGGGTTAGGCTCATTCGGTCAGCCGATAATCGGTTCATCAATGCAACCATAGTTTCAAATAGATTGAGTGGAATAGATCTTAGTGAGTCCCCTAATAATATTTTTATGAATGTTCTTGCTGTAAACAACTACACATCGTTTTTGATAGCTAACAACTCGAACGAAACAACTACATTAAACCTGGTGGCTGCAAATAACTCACGTCATGGCATATTAGTAGGAAGTGCCTCCAATAACTACTTTACGGGAGTTCTTAAAATTGGAGGTAATACTGATGTTGACTGTCTGGTCGAAGGTACCGGAGTCGCTCCTGGTGTTATTACAGCATCCTGTACCGATACGGGAATAGACGGATCCAATGTGTATTCCGGACAGTTATCGGATGCTACATTAAAAACCGGTATAAACATCAGCGGAACATTTGTAGGCAAAGTCGTTATCGATGATATTGTGAATATTTCTGATATAAATGGAAGCACTGATTTAGCAACCATTACCGATTGGGTAAATTTCGAAAACAGATTTCGTAGTTGGGGGCTGGATGGAGATTCATATCCATCAATAAACAGCCAGGGGCCGTTTCCATCCTGCGATATAGCGTATGCTTATCTGGAGTCTCAGTGTATTCAAAACGGTGGAGTTTGGCGTACGGACGGAAGAATATGGGATTGGCGCCTGGATGCAGCAGATGCTGGTGATGGCGGAATGTCGGTAGCACACCACGCGTTGGTGATTCCAACCGGCGAAGAATTTATCAACCACAGTTGGTCAGATACAAGTTCGTCTGGTTTACTTAGAAACGCGAATGAAATAATGGGTGACTTGATAGGAAACGATGACGGACTCTGCAATACAAACGAAGAATGTGTTTTTACTCACAATATTGGTGCCTACCAGGGAGATGAATTGGTTCCTGCAGCTGCATTTGTGGACAGTGCAAGGGGGGGGATAACCGGTGTGAAACTCTACCAATACACAAGCAGCGGAAAATAGTTTAACTTTTACTAGTGGTCAATGGGACCACATTTTAAGCTTACTTGTGTGCGGTGCTTCGGGGTCTTATTGCTACTCATATCTCGCTGATTCCCACGCGTGGATGGCGTGCATCCGTGTCTCGCCCCAATGGTATCCGCCAAGCTTTCCACTTTGTTGTATGACGCGATGGCAAGGAATAAGAAAGGCCACAGGGTTTGCGCCTATTGCTGAGCCAACAGCACGAGCTGCATTCGGTCTTCCAACCTTACCGGCCACCCGAGTGTAGCTTGATACGGTTCCCGGTGAAATTTCCAATAGAGCTTTCCATACACTAATCTGAAAATTTGTTCCGGTTACATGTAGAGATAGGGGGCGGTCTAAGGTTGTATTTGCACCAAATATCGACTTAACAATATCGAGAGTTCCTTCGTGGTTTTCACGCATTTGCGCATGGGGCCACTTTTGACATAACGCCTGAAGATGAGAATCTTCATCATGGTGGTTTAGAAAAGCCATTTTGCATATACCCTTTAACGTTTTGGCGATAAATACCTTTCCAAAAGGAGTGTCGTGTATCGAATGCTCGATTGTAACGCCGGTACCACCTTTTTTGTATTCGCCAGGTGTGACAGCTTCCAACTTAATGAAGTGATCATACAAACGCGAACCACTGCTCAATCCTACTGCATTGGATATGTCTAATAGAGAACTGGGTTCTGACAGTAGCTTTTTTGCTCGTTCTACGGTGAGTATTTGCAGAAATCTTTTTGGTGTAACACCGGCCCATCTGCAAAACAGTCTCTGGAAATGGAAAGGGCTCATATGTAAATGCGCAGCAATTTCTTCAAGGGAAGGTTGTTGACGCGCGTGTTCAATTATAAATGAAATAGCTTTCGCTATTCTCTCGTAGTCAGACATGATTTTTATCCAGCCACCTGCTGTTAAATCTCCAGTACCACATACAGATCAAGTATGATTAATCGACACACCACCGTCAACAACAAGCGCTGAACCGGTTGTGAAGCTCGACGCATCTGACGCCAGGTAAAGCGCGGATTTTGCGATCTCTTCCGGGGATGCCATACGCTTCAGTGCATAAAGGCTTTTTACGAAAGCTACCATTTCCGGTGTGTTCGCAAAGGATCTTCCCATTGGGGTGTCAGTAGCGCCGGGGAGTAGCGCGTTAACTCTTATTCCTCTGGGGCCAAATTCGGATGCAAGTGCCTGCGTGAGGCCAATGATTCCTGCTTTGCTGGCAGCATATGCGGCTGTGTGTGGAAATCCGGCCGTGTATCCTACAAAACTTGATGTAAAAATGAGAGAACCTGAGCCTCTGGCCAGCATGGCGGGGAGTTGGTGTTTGGCTCCCAAAAACGCACTCGTCAAATTGGTATTCAGCGTGTCTTGCCATTCCGCTAGATTGACTTTGCGAGTGTCACCCACCCATTTCATGGTGCCGGCGTTATTAAAGGCAATATCAAGTCCGCCGAAATGGTCCAGTGCTGTCTCTACCAGTGACTTGGCGGAACTTTCGTCTTTAACATCCCCTACAATCGCAACCGCAGTACCGCCAGCGAGGGATATTTCATTTACCAATTCGTTGAGCTTCTCCGGGTTTCTCGCGGTAACAACGATTTTTGCGCCCTCTCGTGCAAATAATTTCGATGTGGCATAACCTATTCCTGAACTGGCGCCGGTTACAATAGCGATTTTATCCGTTAGCGAATTCATTATTTTGATTTTCCGTGTATTTATTCGATAGAAAGTATTATGGGAGATTTATCCAATTTGCTCGAACCGAATCTTGCTATATTGTCGAAACGGCGGCAGCTGGGAATGGGTATAAAAGACGTCAAGTTGTCGGTTTAAAATTAAACACCTGACATAGCTTGTGATGTACCGGCGTCGGGGCGTTTGTCATATCTAAAGTACGCCTCAGTTATCGGATCATTGCCGTGATTTCGTGATACGCAGTACATGAAAAAATTGCGGATACGGCGAGGACACAGCGGCAAGGTCGCAGCCCGTATTTCACATGGACAGTTATCGCAGCGACAAGCCGTCCTTTGGCGGCTTGTCGCCATGTGCACATAGCGCTGAACAAAGAAACTCAACTGTAACGTTTCGCCATTCCTATACCTGCCAGACCAGCGAGCATTAGAACCATGCTGGCCGGTTCGGGTACCGTAGACACATCGCCGCTTCGTACCGCCAAAACGTTATATTCGTGGCTTTTCGGTTGTGCGTCCCAGCAGGCACAGTGCAGTTCCATTCGCCACGCCACATCAATCGCTTCCAAGCCCGTCCAATACCAGTCGTAACCGGTATTTGGATGGTTGAAAAAGGGGGCGATTTCGCTGAGTTCCAATATGTCTCCGCCACTCAATGTATTCCACAAGGAGCCTAATTCATTCTCCGTCGTGGGTACGGTTGGTCTGGGGTTAGCGGGGTTGTATGTCGGTAAACGCCAGTCGGAAACACCGCCAACGGATAACCCGGAAACCCAGGTTTGCGCTTGATCCCAACTCATGAGTCCATCACTGTCATAACCGCTGGTAAGAGAATAACGGAGATCCTGCAGCCAGGTTACATCGAGATCGGAATCGTAGATCATCCCGTCGCCACGATCTATGAGCAGGGCTTGCGCCGGAGTGCTAATAAGGAGAGCGAAAAACAGACAAGATTTATAGTTCACGATATACCTCCTTGTTTGCTACTAATGCTTTAATAATCCTGCATCAACAATACCGTTTATATAACATGCGGAAAAATATAAGTATTAATTTGAAAGCCGCTTTGCTTCTGTAAAAAAAACCGACACACGGTGTGGAAAGGATGAGAGTTTGAGCAAACTGAAATTCAAAAACTGTCTTTGGTTATATATTAATCACCTGATATAAGCCGATAGAACTGATAAAAATAAGAACCGCCCCAATAACCCGTTTAAACCCCGTGTCATTACTTAAAATCATGTCGTGTACTTTTAAGCCAATATAATGACCTATAGCGGCGGTGGGTAATAGAGCTACAGCAGACATAAACTGTAGATCTATGGAGAGCAGTGCGAAGGTACTCATTTTGATCGCAACAAGCGTGAACCACAACACGAACAGAGTATTACGTAATTGTTGATGCGTTACATTCCGGGCAAAGACCGCGACCATCAAAGGAGCGCCGGTGAGGGAGGTGCCCGCTATATAGCCGCCTGAGACCAGAAACATACGATCCAGCCAATTGTTGTTACTGACAAGTGACCAGTTCATTAACCAGATGACGGCATAGATGAGCGTGACACTGTATATAAAAATAACTAACCACTGATTGGGGAAAGTGATGAGTCCAAAAACGCCTACCAGAGCTGAGGGAACGATCAATGGGCCGGCTCGTTTCAAATAGTTCCAGTCTACATTATTCAAACGGGTACGTAAGGTAAGGCCTGAAAAGATCAGCAGATGAAAGCCGATGATAGGAAGCCAGTCTATGGGCTGGTTGTGAACAAATAGCAGTAAGGGTAGTCCAAGTGCGGCACCGCCAAACCCCAGGCCGGAGCGGACAAATCCGGTCCAAACAAAAAGCAAGGTAGTTAAAACGATTTGATGGGTCTCAAAAGTAAATAGCATCGAAGTGCCTTAAAAAATCGGCATTATACACGCAAGAGACTCCGGGCGGAGCATTATGAAGAGGAATACCGCCGCGGCTTAAGACTGAACGCAACAGTACAATCGGGGTGGGAACTGTTCCCGCCCGTTTTTTGTCAAGTACGATGATTTGTTCTTCCCCTGGCATGGTTGGAGCACTTCTGATTCGCTGCATATCGCAACGCCGATGGGTTGAATGGTAGATAGTTCTGTTCGTATTAATATACGGTTTTGATCGCGTTTTATTCCCCGGAAAGTAAAAAAATATTTTGTGCATGAAAAGGAATAAACAGGTGCCTGGTTGTGTATATGTCTTTGTATGCAGGTCTTGTGTACAGAATAGAGAATTCGAGTCCAAAACAAACTATCTATCGTTCAAGGAGAATAACAATGTCTATTGGAAAACACATAGCTCTTTCTTTGTTTGTCGCAGGAAGTGTGGTAGCGATGCCCACACTAACCATGGCTGATGATGATTATAAGCCTATTACAGTAAAGATGTTTGCGCCGGCTAAAGGCGATCGCGCCGGACTGGGCGGTCGAGGCTGGTTTGTGGATTTGATGGTGAACTTTGAAAAAGGGCTGGAAAGTAGTGGTTTTTCGAATTTTCAAATAACCGGACCGGGTCCCCATAATAATGTGGCGCCGTTTCCCGGAACGTTTTCCCCAGGGGCCGATGATCGCTTACCCGGATTGATCGTTTTGATCGAGACGACCACTATTGGTGCCGGTTCGTGTCAAAATTTAGCTAATTTGTTCAATCTAACCGGTGTAAGCAATGTTGATGGGGAAGAAGTCGAGATTTGGGATACATGGATTGTTGGTGCGCCACTGTTTGGTGTAAACACCAAGAGCACGATATATGTCGCCGTGGCGGACGACAAAAACCGGGATGGGATCTATAATGATGCCCCTGATGTGGTAACTGATATAAACGGAGATGGTGTTTGTAACAAACAAGACCTGAAAGATTTAGGCGTCGCATCAAATATTGCAAAGGTCAAGTTTTTTATAAACTAGCAGCCAATATTGCCGTTAAACCTGAGGGATGTTTGCTGTCAGTCTGGGGTTACCATGGAGGCTGCGTGCGCTCACTCCGGTTGGTCGATTTACAGATCCCTGGTCGGGTGGAATAACTCCACCCGACTATTTGCTTATATTGGCTACAAAAAATCCAAGCAATTGCTGTAATTGACGTCGGTTGGGGTCTGGCTAAAGAAAACTGACATTGAGTCCGCGGATGCCAAGAGTAAGCTGTCTGATAAACACAATTGACCGTTAGATACGGCCACCAACACTTCCGTGGTGCCTGCGCCACCGGTAGTGACATCTTCTACGTTCAGACGATAACCCATTGGCCCGGAAGCCAACGTTTCCGAGCCAAGCTCGGTAAAGCTCAGATCAGTGAAGTTGCTCCAGTCGTATACAGCAGTTCCTGTGCAGGTAGGGTTGCTATAAACTTCGCCTTGCTCATATAGATTGCCGTTAGACGCGAAATTGTAACTGACAATCCCCCACACCGGACTACCGCCGGGATTGCTGAGAGATTGGCAGCCAATGGTTCTCCAACACCCTAAGTACGGTGAACTACCACTACCACAGGCAACATTACCGACACTCGGTCCGGCGCTGTCACCACCACAACCGGCCAATGAGATTATTAGGCATAAAGAGGTGAAGAGCTTGTACATGGGTCTGGATGGGGATAATTGAATTAAGTATGCAAAATGTGTGACACAATTTAATACTCAACCGTTGGCGAGCAGAAAGAGGAGCACAGGGAGCTCGTCAAATACCGTTCTGCATTTCGTAAAAATTATTATAACACTTACCAGTGATCGGATCCGGTTGCCCCCCCAGTTTGACGTTGTGGAAAGCTATTTTTCAATGAGTTATTAGCCAAAACTAGAGGTTGGATAACATATATGCTCCAAAAAAAATTAACTTGTCAGTTTAACTTTAGGTGTATTTTTCACTTTTTTTCCTAAATGTGTGACGCATTTCATCGATAACATGAGAAGTCTGTCAATTGTTAAAGGGAAATAGCGATGTTCACCAAAAATAATTGCTGCGATACAACAAGAAAACTCGAAAGTCAACTGAACTTTTACGAACGCTGTCTCAGTAGCAGTTTGCTGGTGATAGTATTTTCCGTGTTGGTTCTTCTGGGTGCTAAAGCATACACCAAACAAGATGGTGAAAATCCGGTGAACCCGCTTAGTAATAATGACTCTGTTGCTGCTTACAACGATTCAACGCCTTCTTTTACTGTACCGATGTTAGACTCTTTTACCGTTCCTTCTGCGCCCGTATCAACACCCGCCGGATATTGGAAATCCTACAAGGTCGCCAAAGGTCAAAATCTGGCGCTCATTTTCAAACAATTGGATATCAATACGGATTATCTGCGAGCAATGATACAAGCTGACCCCCTCGCGAAACGTCTGCAACAAATTAAACCGGGGCAACTGATAAAAATTCGCTATGTGAATGATGATTTTGCCGGGCTTGAATACGTCGCTGAACCCACTTATAGCCTGGTAGCCCTGCGTGAGGGTGATTCGTTTGTGCTTTCAGAAAACAAAAAACAATACGAGAAAAAGACGCATCGGGCATCCGCGACAATTCATTCTTCCCTATTTATTGCGGCTAAGAAGGCCGGAATTTCGGAAAAGACTGCAATGGAACTGGCACAATTGTTTGGTTGGGATATCGATTTTGCCTTGGATATTAGGGATGGTGACAAATTTTCAGTGGTTTACCAAACGCTCCACCATGGTGGCAAAAAAATAAAGACGGGTAATATACTGGCTGCGGAATTTGTTAATAAAGGCAAAGTATACCGGGCTGTGAGATATACGGATCCGGAAGGAAACTCGGGCTATTATAATCCTCAAGGCGAAAACATGCATAAGCCATTTCTAAGGACCCCGGTGGACTTTACCAGAATCAGCTCCCGATTTGGCAGTCGGTATCACCCGGTGTTAAACAAAATGCGAAGCCACAATGGCGTTGATTATGCCGCACCTCACGGTACGGTGGTCAAAACTGCCGGTGACGGGAAAATTATTTTTCGTGGTACTTTGCGCGGATATGGTAAGACGGTGATAGTTGAACACGGTGCTCAGTATCGGACACTGTATGCTCATCTGCAGAGCTATAATAAGAAGCAGCGTACGGGAACTGTGGTTAAGCAAGGGCAAACCATAGGCTATGTTGGCAGCTCCGGTTTGGCAACGGGACCACATTTGCATTATGAATTTTTAGTTAACGGTGAGCATCGCAACCCATTGACTGTAAAACTGCCCACGGCTAAACCCCTTAACGAAAAGTACGTGGCGGATTTTCAGCAAAAAGCCAGTTATTCACTGTCCATGCTTAAAAGTACGACTGGCAATCTATTGGCAATGAACAGTTTTGCACAATAGGGTGAATTGCCACGTTCTGTAAAGAATCGCATTACGAAGCATCCAGTCACGCTCCTTCCCCACGTCCGTGTGGGGAAGGCTTCCGCTTCCTGCTCATGCTCCCTCCCTACATAAGTAACACCGTAAATGCTCTATAGCGGTGCGTGAGCTGTGTTCAGCAATTTCAACGCTGGGGTTCCTTACCGCAACAGACGCCAATAGTTATGGATAATCTGTCACTACACTTAACAATTAATAGCAATGGGTCGATACAGAATTTGTAAACTAATCAAACAAACGCCAAATCGACATGCGGGTCGACAAAAGTAATTCGTCCAACTATGGGATAATTGTCTGTGGGTGGAAACAGATGGACGACTGGTTGTCATATATGTTCGGGCTCAAAACCTATTAGGCGTATGGGGACATTCGATAGAGGTTACTCGGTGGCAGTAGGGATCGAATACGGCAGTGTAATAAAGAGAAATACCCTAGAGGCGTTTGTCATAGTGTTTTTAGTGCTGTGTTTGTTCCTGCTGTTGTTAAGGCTGTTTGATTTTATGTTTCCCAATGGAACGTCCATAAAGGACGTGGTTACAGAATCGCAAGTGTTTCGAATGTCCGGTGCTGCCAAGGATAAACAATATACTGTTGAATTGGGAGGCGAGAGTACTGACTCAGAAAGTAATTACCCTGTAGTTGCGAATATTCAAAGCCTTAAAAACGTAGTAAAAAATAAACCCGCAAACGCTATTGCCTGGGAGACGGCGAAAAAGGGGCTGTCCTTGCGCAACCGGGATGCTGTTCAAACATATACAAAAGCCAGCGCAACCATTGCTTTTAGCAATACCGATACACTGATATTAGACTCAAACTCTATGATTATTATAAATAAAATTAACGTAGATGCGGTCAGGCAGGAGCGGCAGGCCCGAATCATTCTAACGACCGGTCGGCTACGAAGCAGAATTCGAGCGAGCCGCGAATATAGGAAAAGAGTTGAAGTGGAAACCGGCAATATTGTTACTACGGTGAAAAACGCCAGTACAAAACAGACGACAGACTTTGAAGTTAAAGTGAATCCCGATCAGTCATCCACAATCACCATATTGGCAGGGGAGGCCAGTGTTAGCTCTCAAGGAAAATCTGTTTCTATTAAACAGAATCAAGCCGTCACTGTGACACCGGGAAAACCGATTCCAAAACCGGTCTATCAGCCCGCGTCGGTCCGTACCGTTACACCAAAGGATAATACCTTATACAATTACCACACAGTTCCCCGTCAAGTGGCATTATCTTGGGCGCCCTTGGCGGAAGCTGACAGTTATGACGTGATCATCGCGCAGGATCCCGATTTTCGGACAGTAATCACCAATGAACGGATCGATCGTACGACTTTTTCACACAATAAACTTACCGAGGGCACCTACTACTGGAAAGTTAGAGCGAATATAGGTTGGGTAGAAGGGGTATTTAGTAAAACTAAAGTTATCAAAGTGGTAAAAGAAAGGGAACCGCCAAAAATGAAGGTGAATTACCCGCCGGCTACTATTGCGAAACCCGAGTATGAAATGACGGGTACAACCGGAGCTGATGTCAGCCGGATTATTATTAATGATGTCCCCGTGGATGTGTCTCCTACAGGTGAGTTTCGTCACAAAGTTGCTTTAAAAAAAGGGGCAAATATTATTGTTGTAGAATCCATCGACAATGAAGGTAATGTAAAGTATGAAACAAAAATGATTACCTACACTGGAAAATAGTTATGATGCGAAAATTTAAAACACCCATTCGACATAAATTATTGGCTGCTTCACTGATTGTAACCACAGCAGTAGTCAGTGTCATTACCTTTACGATGGCCAACTTGTTTCATCAGGACAAGAAAACATATATTCACGATTTAACCTCAACCATGGTGATTCACAACACCTCGGAAATTAAAGCGCTATTGAAGGGCTATAAAAATCGGTTGGAATTCTTTGCGAGAATATTGGTGGATGAAAAATTGGAGGAGTTCACACAGCAGAGATTACTGCAAGAGATATTTGTAGATTTTCAGGACTTGATTGCGATTACCCTGGTCCGAAAAAATAAGAAAGATCTGACACTTTATGATCCGAGCATGCTTAACACTGCCGGAATCAATAAGAGCGACTACACCAGCTATCGTTTGTCCAAGCCAATACCTGAGCAGCAGCTTAAGCAACACGGCGTCTATATAGAAAATTCCACCATTCACAAAAATTTACCCAGTTTCACTTTGGTGTTTGGTATTGATGCCACGACCGTGGTCTCAGCAATTATCCGACTGGATAGCATTATGGAGATTGCGCAGCGTTCAACGCTGTTCCAGACCTATATTCTGCATTCAGATAATACGTTGTTTTCACACCTGGATCCGGTACTGACAAGGGATCCGGAGGAGCTTATCTCGTCTGAGTTGCTGGGTGATGTCCGTAATCCACATAGTTTAGGCATCACCAAGGAGTATCATCATAACGGGGTGGATGTGATTGGGGGGTTTGCCAATGTGGGGGTGGGTAATCTACTTGTTGTGTCGCAAATTCCCAAAACTGCCGCTTTTCTATCAGCAAGATCCCTATTGGAAAACCTTATCTATGTTGCCTTAGGGTTATTGTTAGTGACAGTGTTAATCAGTCTGGTGTGGGCATTCAGGTTAACGCGACCGTTGGAGTTGTTATCAAAGGCCACTAAAGTCGTGGGAGCGGGTCATTTCGATATCAAATTGAATATACACTCCAGTGACGAAATCGGGGATCTGGCCCATTCTTTTGATGAAATGGCGCAAGGCTTAAAGTTAAGGGAGGAAAAGTTGGAACAGGCGAAGAATGCCTTGATTCAATCCGAGAAGATGTCTGCCTTTGGGCAACTCAGTGCCGGGATAGCGCATGAGGTTAAAAATCCCCTTACAGGAATACTAGGGTATGCCCAACTGGCTAAGCGAAAATTGGATGAGAACAGTCCGTTGATGAAAAACCTGGAAGTAATTGAACGGGAAACTAAACGTTGCAAAGCCATAATTGAAAACTTAATGAAATTCGCCAGATCCGATGCGAGCGAGCGTCGGCCTGTCTTGATGGATTTGAACAATGCAATTCAGCATGCCGTAGAGATTGTTGATCACCAGCTTAACCTTAACGGTGTTTCCATACAGTTAAAGTTGCAGAGTCAACTACCACAGATTTTGGGAGATACAAACCAATTAGAGCAAGTCGTCATGAACCTGTTGATCAATGCTCAACATGCCATGGAAGGAGCGGCAGGTACGGTGACCATATCCAGTCGTATGACTGAACAAAATACCGTAGAAATTCTAGTTACCGATAATGGACCGGGTATGTCAGCGGAAGTACAGGCGAAAATATTTGAACCATTTTTTACCACCAAGAAGTCAGGCGAGGGTACGGGGCTTGGATTGTCAGTCAGTTACGGCATAATTCAGGATCACTCAGGCAAGATTCGGGTACAAAGTGTTTTAAATCAAGGTACTGTGTTTGTAATCACATTACCCATACCTAGTTCAAGCGACATATCTCAACGCACAGGTACCGATCCCCTTTAGTCCTGGTTCACAAAAATGTGGTGGAGTTCTAATTTTACGTTTGGTCTTCCATATACAATCCTTGAGGATAAATTATTACCATAGTGAAAACGCTTAAGAAATCATTAAGATAAGCCGATTAAAGAACTAATGGTTTTTTTTTGAGACATTGTTGTAACATGTTGTTATTTAAAAGAATGAAATATTCGTGAATCCTGCCTGCGCCAATGTTTCCCGTACAGTTCTGAGCGACAGACGCGTTCTAGTTGTCGACGATGAGGTTCACATTGTCGAACTGCTTACTTCAATTCTCGAGGAAGAAGGGTATGAGGTGATCGGTGCTTCCAGTGCAGAGGAAGCTTTGGCTTATATGGAACAATACGCGGTTCCATTAGTGGTCTCGGATATTCGCATGGGGGGAATGAGCGGTCTGGAACTCGTTGGTGAAATCAAAAAAATAAACAGTTCGGCTGAAATCATCATTATCACCAGCCATGCGTCCATCGAAAGCGCAGTTTCTGCGCTACGCGCCGGGGCTTATGATTACGTGCTCAAGCCGTTTGATGATATTGAAGTAATATCAATGGCGGTTAAACGCGCGTATGAAAAAAGTGTTTTGGTAAAAGAAAATGCCGATTTGTTGGATCAGTTGTCAGAGTTTAATATCCAACTTGTGAAAGCAAATAACCGATTGAAAAACCTCGTGAATAGAGATGGCCTTACCGGCGCCTACAATCATCGATATTTTCAGGAGGCGCTTAATCAGGAATTTGTTCGAGCCAAACGCTACGGTAAAAGGTTTTCGGTTGTGTTTGTTGATTTGGATGATTTTAAGCAAATTAATGATACCTACGGACATTTGGTTGGTGACCAAGTGTTGGTTGCAGTGACCAAATTAATTACAAAAAGCGTGCGTGATGTCGATCTGGTTGCCCGCTACGGTGGTGAAGAGTTTGTACTGCTTTTGCCGGAAACCAGTGACGATGGAGCCATGGCTTGCGCTGAAGGAATTCGAAAATTGCTTTCTGAACTGGAAATTACCAACGAACACAATTCTATAAGAATAACCATCAGTTCCGGTGTTGCACTAGTCACTGATAATTGCGATTCGGCTCAAGATGTGGTTCAGCGTGCAGATGCGGCGTTGTACCAAGCAAAAAAAATGGGTAAAAACAAAGTCTGCGCTGCCAAATAACCTCCCTGCTTGCTTTCCCGAAATGCAGAAAGTGATATAAGTCTCATTTTTTGTGCGATGACAATCGAATTTGACAAATATGTGACTTTGAGCAGCTTATTTACTCCAAAAAATACGAAACAGCAGGATAGAAAGTCTGACTATAGGTGAGTGGTGGTGATGAGTAATAAGATTATAGATCCTGCGATTTTTTCCGATTTGGTTCCCATTAAGGCGTTGAGTCCGGATCATTGTAAGGAACTGGCAGCAAAATCCAGGATTCTCAAATCTAAAGCGGGTCAGGCTTTATATAATGCTGAGGATGCAAGTCGCCGGGTTTTTTACGTCATAAAGGGTGAGGTAGAGCTTATTCAAAAGGGTGCTCCGACGCGTTCTGTTGTGGGAGGGACTAAACACTCCAAATTACCATTGGAGCGTCAGCAGTGTTCCGCTAAAGCGAAAACCGATTTGGTTTGTTTAAGTGTGGATGCAGATTTACTGGACAATATGTTAGCCTTAGAGCAGTCGGGTCGCATCGAATTGCAGGAACTTGAAGATGAAGACTGGATGACCAAAACCCTTCAATCCAGCCTTTTTCATAAAATACCCCCTTTAAACCTTCAGTCGTTTTTCATGCGCATGGAAGAAGTAGCGGTAAAATCCGGCCAAATGGTATTTAATCAGGGAAGTGAGGGAGATTCATTTTATATCATTCGTAAGGGGCAGTGCCAGGTGGTGCGTCAAACTCGGTCTTCGTCGACCGGATTGGTTCTGGCAACGCTGGGTGTGGGTTCTTTTTTTGGTGAAGAAGCGCTTATATCCGACTCCAAGCGAAATGCATCTGTGGTTATGACGACCGATGGCGTCCTTATGCGTTTGAAAAAAGACGATTTTCAAGAGTTGTTGCGGGATCCGGTACTTAAGTCCATCCAGTACAGCGACATCATGTCAGATCCCAATCTGGTGTGGTTGGATGTGAGATTGCCCAATGAATACCAAAGTCGTCATTTAAAAAACAGTGTTAATGTACCTTTTCCTCTATTACGCTCCAAACTGAATAAGCTGGATCGAAGTAAACGCTACGTCGTTTATTGTGATACGGAAAAACTCAGTTCGATGGCAACATTTCTGCTCAATCAAAATGACATTGATGCCTTTGTTTTAGATGGAGGATTGAGCAATGTCCCGCAGGATTCAATTTCCTAAAGGAGAAATAAGTTCCAATCCGATCGGTTTTCGAACGGAAACGCCACATAATAAACCAATTAAAACAAAGGGATAAAATGTAATGAGAGGCCGTCACTCACCTTAAGCCAAAATTAATAAAACGGTAAGAGAAGCTTCATCCCCCTGAGCTTTACTTACTATAAGGAAAGATTTCACACATCAACAAAGGGGGATGTCATGAATAATTCAGATCGAGTAGGTAATTTGAGCACGGTTTCACGCCTTGTTCGCGTCGGTGCGGGTGCTACATTGATCGGCGTGACCATGACTACAACCGCAACGCCACTGGGCTGGTTGGCCCTGCTGCCCCTATTGGCAATCTATCCCATGTTTACGGCAGTTACGGGCTGGAGCCCGTTGAAAGCACTACTGGGTTCTCAGGGCGAACTGTCAACGCCGGTTCGCGTTGTTGCCGCAACAGTGGGAATAGCAGCTATCGGCAGCGTTTACGTAGTTACTGCACCATTGGGTAACTTGGCAGTTCTGCCGTTGCTGGGTATTTATCCGGTGTTTGCTGCGATTGCAGGCGTAGAACCTCTTACCGCACTGTTCAGTAAGACTGAGACTGAGATTGTCGTTGAGCAATCCGAGGAACTGCCTGAGGAACAAGGCACCGAAGAACATTACGAAGTGGATTATCCCCACGCCGCTTAAGGCAGTGCCGGGATGACGAATCGAGCGGGAGTGTTCCCGCTCGATTTTTTCTTGAAAACCTGAGCTTATTCTTCCCCTGATTTTCATAGTACCTTTGTCTTTATGACTTAACCTATAGGCGTTATATCCTCCGGCCTTCATTGGTTCTAGTATAAAACAAAAGCAGCAATTGGTTCGGCGCGATTGCGTAACAATGTTTTGTTGATGGAGTACAGGGTAATGAAAATGGTGGCTTGGGTTTTGCTGATGCTGTTTACCAGCGTGTCCTACGCCGAGCCCAACTTCTATCTCTCTCCTCAGATAGGTGTAGGGCGAGTTCATGTTAAGGCCGGTAAAACCCTATATGGGGAAAGCTATACTTCGGGTGGTTTCGCGGCGTCGCCCAGAATGGGGGTGCGTCTATCCAATGATTTTGTGTTTGAAGTTGCATCTCAAGTTAACGCCGTTATATCTTTTGGGGATTCTTACGACGTGTCTCAAACACAGATACTATTCGGGAAATCATTGAAAGTCAGCAATCGCTCGCGTCTGATAAATAAAATTGGTTTGTCTAAATGGGAACTTAGGGGGTATGAGTCACCCTTTCTCAATCCGGGGCCCGAAGACAGGTCCAGGCTTACCGGGGTGGCACCGGTCTATGTTTTGGAGTGGGAAAGGAACGTCAACCGGTTTTTTGCATTTGGCATTAACAGTTCATTTCTATTGGCTGATTTTGGCAGTGCTATGTCGGGCTGCTTTTTACTAAAATTAAAAATCCCTTGAAATAGCTTGTATACCTAAGTTTAGAAGGTAAACCAGCCCGGCAGTGCCGGGCTGGACATGTTTTTAGGGGGCGAGCAGTGGAATTCCCGCTGTTCCCAGTTCACTGATGATGTTCCCGATCGGGCTGTATACATACCGACGAATGTCCTGTTGGGTTGGATCGTTTTTGTCAGCTATCCCGCCAATAAGTATTCCGGCAATTTTAGCATCTGTATTTAAGTCCCAATAGAAAACCGGTGCGCCGCTGTCGCCGGTAGCTGAAATACGCAGATTGTCTCTAATGTCAGGGTAGCTTTCCAGGTAAGTTTGGTTTTGACACAACAGTAGGGTGTCCATAAGTGGACCGGCGAAAATGTCAAAGCAAGTGGATTCAATTTTTGATACTGTCCAACCTGTGGTTTGGCCGACTTTTTCCAAGACATCGCCAACGAGTTGGTTAGACACAAATCCACTTACAGTAAACTCCGGAGAATTATGGTCAATGACTCGTGATGCCAGCCAATTCGTGGTTTTAGCGACACTACCGGTTCGCGTTGGCATTCCTCCATAGTTAACATATGCGGAGTCGCTTAAACGGCAGGTGATGCCCGGCGGGCATCCTGGAAGTGTGATGAAAGGGGGATCCAATTCTTCCACTCCGGAGTTGTTAGGCGAGTCCGGTTGGAAGAAAGTGGTTGCACTAACCGATCCTGGCTGTTCAGTACAATGTGCGGCAGTAACAAATCCGGCGATATTCAGCCAAAGGAATGGGCGTGCGCTGTTATATCCGATAGTGCAACCAAAGGTTCTGCCGTCTGCAACCCTGGAAATGCGAATGCCCCCTTGTTTTTCCGGAAAAAATTCCATATTCATGTGATTGTAAGGGATCAATACTTTACCTTGGTCTATGATTACTGCGTGAAGCGGAATACCCAGTCCGGCGAGTTCATACTCCAGTTTGGCTTTATAGCGAGCCACATCAGGAACGCCAATACTTATTCGGTTTTCGGATTCATTGATATCCAACGTTAGTATAAGCTTTTTAAATATATTGGTTCTAATTTCGTTGCGCCAGGAGAGCAGGTCCTTGAAACCATAGGCGGCGCTATGATAGATCGGGCCTGTGTTGGTGGGTTTCTTTACCAGCAGGCGATCCTTGACGGCGCCCATGGGTGCACTCATTCTGTTGATGCCAAATACGGCGCGCAAACTGCTTAACACTGCTTTCTTTTCTTCTGACGAAATTTCAGGGCCGGCCGGTTTTATGTGAATATTGAGACGGCCATAGTCATCAAAGTAGACGCCACCAAATCCGGGGGCCTTATCTGCGACTCTGGCAAATTGATCGTCCAGCGATACAAAGTTGGCGGCGGTTGCTGATGCAGTAAACAACAATGCGGTGAACAGTAGAAGAAAATTAATCAATATTGCTGAAGGTATGCGTTGATATTTCATGGTAACTGCCTTTTTGTTGATTCTTTTCACGTAGAGTATACGTAGAATATTTTCCAATCGCTTACATCGGCTGGATTTGTAGTATATCGGAAGTTACGCTATGTCCTGGGAGGGCCTGAGACGGTTCGGAGAATAGATAAATATGATGCTATTTGAATCGGTGCTGGGTGATGGTAGGATGCAGGAACTATTTGAGTTTGGTAGAGGATAACACATTGGAAATCTGGGTTGACGCGGATGCCTGTCCCGTGGTGATTAAGGAGATTTTGTTTCGGGCAGCGGTAAGAACGCAAACACAAGTTACGCTCATCGCTAACCAATTCATCAAAACACCGTCTTCCAAGTACATTCGCAGCGTAAGGGTGGACTCGGGTTTTGATGTGGCCGACAATGAAATTGTGAAACGCGTTAAAACCGGTGACCTGGTCATTACCAGTGACATTCCATTGGCGGATGAAGTATTGAGTGAGGGCGGGGCAGCGTTGAGTCCCAGAGGCGAATTATTCAGCAAGGATACGATTAAAGCCAAGCTCAATATGCGGGACTTTATGGATACGTTACGCAGCAGCGGTGTGCATACGGGAGGACCGTCCGGTTTGAGTCAAGCGGATCGAAAAGCATTTGCCGATCAGCTTGATCGTTGGCTTGCAATCAAACAAAGACAAGAGAACTAATCTTTCACTTAATCCACCGCAAAAGAAGTCCAATGCAGCAAACAGGCCGCTGCACAATTCAGTTGTCGTAAAGGGCTTTTTCCGGCCGCTTGGCGAGAACGGGTCTGAAATACTCACGCATGTGCTGTATGTCAGCGTCCACATTATCCGACAATTCCATTACCGGTCCGAAGACGGTGGCACGTTTACGATAATCCACAGCAACCAATTGCACGGGCACTTGTGCTTTTTTGGCGATATGCCAAAATCCGGTTTTCCAGTGGGGTACGGGTTTGCGGGTTCCTTCCGGAAAGATGGCCAGTAAAAATCTGTCGTGGTTGTGAAACTGATTGGCCATTTGGGTAACCATATCCGTGCGTTCACTGCGTTCAACCGGAATGGCTCCCACGTAGCCCAATAAGGTGCCAATGATTCCTTTGGTGTATTTGTTGGCTATGAACCATGAGGCGTGCAGTCCGGTTGCTAATAAAACACCAAAGTTGTTGGTAAAGTCCCACCAGGAAGTGTGTGGCGCCATGACAATTACGAATTTGGGTGATTGGCAAAACGACCCTTCAATACGCCAGCGACAAAGACGCAAAATACTGCGTCCCAGCCATTTGCTGAAGGCATTGCCCCGTCGGGGTAGGTTGTCACCGGGTTCAGGGATGTACATATAGCTGTCCGTTGATCATGGAAAAAGGTACATTATACGTTAGCGGCAATGATTCTGATAAACACTGATGAGATAATTTGCGAAAATAATTCTGTAGGTCGAAACTAAAAGTAAACCGGGATCAGTATAATAGATGTCTGAATCGGGGAGCAGGGAGAGTCCAATGCAATCAAATCATTTTTTGTCCAGAGGTGAAAGTGTCCGGATCAATTACAATGTGCAAACAGGTAATGTGGTGTTGTTACACGCATCCGGGCTGCAAATATATTACGTACAGAACAACGAATGGAAAGAATTTAATCTAAATGAATCTGTATCAGTTCCGTTGCCGTATGAGGGTTTGATCAGAATACAAGCGCTCGCCGCCGGGAAAAACTCCGCTACCTTAGTTAATGTAGATGAGCAGGGCAATGAACAGGATCGTTTGGAGATAAGGGCCGATGTATGTAGGGTTTCCTTGAAAAACGACAGTGATCGTGATGGAGATGTGGATCATGCAGACAGCGGCAATGAAGCCTGGGTTTGGGGTAGCGGTCAGAGAGGGGCGGTATTACTGGTCAACAATGATTTGGACATTTCCGAGATTGATCCGGCCTTGGGACATTTTTCCGAGTGGTCTAAATTCAGAGTTGAAGACACTTTATTGGATACGTTTCCAGAGAATGTTTACCTTAGCTTAACTGCAACGGAAGGATCGGCCGCTCGCTTTACCGTTTACGCGCAAGACATCGATGGCAGTTATGTCAGAATCCTGGGTAAAGATCCTAAAGGCGAGCAAGCTCCGCTGGTGAGTTCCGAACCTCTTTCGATCAAAGGGGGAGAGTATTTTATCGAAGCCCATGAATACCCAGGCGCAAATTTTGAAGGTCTGATTACATTAGAGTTGTTATTGGTCCAGGGACGGTCTGTTTTGGCCACGGATTCCATGGTGTTTAGAGTGGCACCCTGGATTATGACACCCAATACCCTGGCGGCGGAGCGAGTGTTTACCTGTCGAATCGCAGACGGCGGTAACAGCAATGAACGGTTTCTTCATGGATTGGCCACTGCCTTGGATACGATGGGTGTGCCCTTGACGGTGATTGAGCCGCAAGACCACATGGGGGATCGCTGGATACAGGATGAAATCGAATTCGGTTATGTTCAGGGAAGCAGCCATATTTTACCCGTCGTGATGGACAGTCCCAGGGATCGAGGCCTGGACGATTTTCCTGAGCGGGCTTTACTGGGGCCTGACTTCGGCCATTTTCAAGTGGGTGGTAGCCGGCCCAATTCCCTGGATTCCTTCGGAAATTTGGAGGTCAGTCCACCGGTAACGGTCAATGGACGCTATTATCCTTTTGGACGAATCGTGTTTGGTGGAAAAAAGTATGGTGACTATTCTGAAGCCAACCGTCAAATGATGCCGCAATTACGCAAGTTTCTGTATGCACAAAAAGTTCAGGCCCCCTTTGAGATATACACTGACTGGTTGTCTGTGGGGCATGCCGATGAAATTATCTGTTTTGTCCCGGCCAATAATGATGTGGGCTTTGAAGTGTTGGTTGCTTCACCGCAACGAGCCAAAGCTATTTTGGAACGTTTAAAAATTACCGGTTATGGCAGTAGTACTTTGTTTGAAGGACGAATGCGTGGTGAGCCGGGCAGCGGCATATCCGCAGAGATAGCCGTTAGTGACTTGCTGGATGACACAGGATTTTGGCTTGATAATATGGAATACCAAAATCATATGGATTCTAATATTGAGATTCTGAAACGCAACTTGGGTGTTGACGATCGGCACATCATACAAATACCGGTTTTATTTCACCCGGCAGGTACAAATCGGACAGTCGCTTATTTTCCAGACATGGTTAATCACCTGGTCATTGACAACACCAGCATCGTACCCAAGCCCTACGGTCCGGTCATTGAAGGTCTGTGCGCTTTTGAACAAGCGTTTCGGGATGCCGTACCGGAGCGCTCCGTCGTGTTTATTGATGATTGGTATTCCTATCATGAAATGTTAGGTGAAGTACATTGTGGCACCAATATACAACGTAAGCCTTTCCGAAATCGCTTATGGTGGGAATATAAGCCGGATGGCGGTTACGATATATAGGTGCCAGTCGCGACAACAGCGAAGTGACTTCAGTTGATTTCATCGTCGCAATTTGGAGATTGACCGAGCAAGCGTCTGCCGAGTCAATCTCCTTGCACTGTGAATCTCCTCGCGCTAAAGAGGCTTTTCAATTCTTTGCAGGTTAAATAGTAAACAGATCTCAATATTGTCTCCGCTATTGACACTAATTCAGATCGAGCTATTATCAAACTATGTGTAATCTTAGTTAGTGAAATTAAACTATAGAAATATAAAAATAAATAATGGACCCGGTCCAATATAAGAATGATCGAATTGATTATTTTTTAACTAGTGCAGTGAATTTTGTTGGTGGAACTATAAGCAGCCGTTAAAACCCATGCCTGTTCGGTCCTTGAATGCGGTCATTGCGATTGCATGAGGCGAACGCAAGCAGACAGGCGTGAGATCGCCAGATCGTTGTTTTGTGCTGTGATTATTCTGGCTGTCAGCCGGCAGCAGGTTTTCCAATCCCCAAATGTCCTGCACGTGTAAACCCAGAGAGGCCGGGAACCATGACGTGCAGTGCGCTTGTTACGCCGTTAAAACCATCTATGTCTGAAGTATCTGACTCCAGCTCCCATGGGTGCACAACGGTGTCAGATCCTGAAGCCTGGGTACGCAAAGTACTTAGCTCGGAATTGGATATTGATTTCTCACTACTTGATAAGCGTATCGACGCTTATTTGTCTCATCTAGTGGCCCGTTGTCCTACCGTCATATCCAATCACGTTCTTCGAATACATTGGATGGCGCGCAAACGTGATGCGGATAACTTATACGGTTCTTTGGTGGATTTATTTATTGCCTTGAAATCCGAGGGACAACATTTAAAACAGCGGATGCTGCAATTCGCCAAACCCATTTTAAAAGCACAACAGTTCAAAATTTTGTATCAAGCCATCCAAAAATCAGTGGATGGTGAAACTTTCCTGTATACCCGTACCTCGGTTTTAAGCAAAGGTTACATTGGCATATCCGAGTTTATTGACACATACCCCAGCATTGCGCACCAGGACAAAATCAGCAGGCTTGTTTTCTCTGCGAATGAATACATTGAATATGGACAAGTGGAAGAGGCGCAGCGCTTATTGGAACAGGGTTTGGTGCAATATCCTCACTCCAAGGAACTGCAACTTCAACTTCTCGAAATTTATCTGGCGACTTGGGATCTGGAGTCTTGTCTGGGTATGTATCAGCAATTATCCCATGAACATATTTCTGACCATGATATATGGGTTCAAACCGCAAAGAAGATTCGAAACGCCTTGCGCAGTACTCAAAGCAACACCCAAAGCAATACCCAAAGCAACAACCTTGACCTTAGTGAGACCACGATTTTATCTGATGCCGAACTAAAAGGAGCATCATTATGAGACCGGGTTCGCCTACCATACGAGTGGCAATATGTGGTGCCCAAGGGCGTACATTCCGTACTTTGCAGTTATTTTTTCAAGACCAAGAAAGTCCTGTTTATGAGTTGGTGTCTGAATATGAGGCAGATATAGGCATTTTGGATCTGGATGGGGAGTCTGCCCAAGTACGGCTGCAAAAGTACCGTGATCTATATCCCAATCGACCCACCATCGTATTATCCGATGTCTATAAAAATATTGCCGGTACTTTTTTTGTTCGAAAACCATTCCATATCGCCAGTTTGACTCGCGCTTTAAACCAGGCTGCGGTATTTGTGCAGGCTAAAGAGAGCCGCCCCAAATTGGTGGCCAATTCACAGCTAACGAGTACTCATACTCCTCGTCCGCAAGGCGCGGCCATTCACCATTTAAGTCACAGTAACAATAGCCCGACCGTACCCACGAGTGCCGACAATCAGGACTCTTCCGGTAAAGTTCTTTTTTATAAAGACAAAACCGGAGCGGCATCACAATTTGTGAAACCCGTGGCTAAAGAATCGGCCTTTGAGTCGCTTCCCAGTGCCAACGAATCCGGCATTATGTATATAACCAAAGCGGATTTTAAATTTGCTGCGGATGATCCGAGCGCATTGGCCCAGATACAATACCGGCCACAAGAACTGTTGCTGGGATATGTGCAAAAGGCCTATAGGGAAGCCATATATCGTCGTTGTGATGTGAGATTGGAAGGGCCTTGGAGGCCTATTACGGTGTATTTCCAGGATAATGAAATTGGTGTAGAAAAAAACCTGCGCCACTTGTATGCCTTGTCGTTGGTTCGGTTGTCACCGGAGCAAGTCAAAATTACTGTATTAAAGCGTCATAGGCAGGGAGACAACTCGGCTGAATTGCGCATGCCTATGGAACAGTTTTTGTGGAAGTTAGCCTTGCGAACCAGTCTGGGGCGCGTGCCCGAGGGGACCAGTTTGTACGCACCGGTAAAGTTGCGTCGTTGGCCCGATTTGTCCCGCAATGCTCTGACGCCTTATGCGTATCGAATTGCCGCCTTATGGACCCGACAAAGTACGTCCATCTTACATACGGCGGATATACTGAACATACCCTTGCGCTACATTTTGGTTTTTTATTCTGCTGCGTTGGCGGCGGGCTTAATGGGTAAGTCGTCACCGGCACCACAACAAGGCTTTTCAGAGCAAGAGCCCGTTTTGGCAGCGCATTCGCACAGAAATATATTCAAGCTCATTGTTAATCGCTTTCGCGATGTGTAGGAGTGGTAATTATTCTTATGTCCAGCTACAAGATCATATTTACCGGGCCGGTAGGTGCCGGGAAAACAACGGCCATCAGCAGTATTAGTGATATTCCGCCGGTATCCACTGAGGAAAAAGCCACTGATGAAGTTCAACTGGCTAAAAACAAAACTACAGTGGCTATGGACTACGGTAAGGTAAATTTAAATGGTAGCGAGTGTGTCCATTTATACGGTACTCCCGGCCAGGAGCGTTTTGACTTTATGTGGGAAATCTTAACCAAAGGCGGATTGGGGTTGGTGCTGCTATTAGACAATACACGGCCTAAACCGTTTACGGACTTAAGCTACTTCCTGTCTCGTTTTGATTCGTTTATTCAGGATACCCACGTGGCTATTGGTGTAACCCGAATGGATATTAACGCAAAACCCACCATAGACCAGTACCACGATCAACTGCAGGCTTTGGGATTGAATTACCCCGTATTTAGCGTAGATGCTCGAAGAAAGGAGGATATTGCCTCTTTAATTAAAGCATTGGTGTTTTCATTGGACCCCTGTGCTGTAGGGTAAAACATGCCTGCGTATCGAATCAAACAAAACCTGTATTTGTATCCTACGCCTGCGGGCACCTTTTACACTATATCGGCAGATACCGACGACCCCGAACGGCAGTTATTGCAAACCCTGTTTCAGTTGAAATCCAGTCCCAAGGTGGACTTGGAGTTATTGGCGAATATTTGCGGCCTAGGTAACCGCAAAGATATGGTGGAGTTATTGCACCACATGCAGACCTTGGGGTGGTTACAAGGCTGTTCAGCTGCACGGCGTGTTTATAGCGGCCCCTTGGAGCAGGTGTTGCCTCAAATGCTGGGGATGTTGTCCGGAGATAAAAAAGCGTTGTTGGCGGACCAGGAAGGGTTTTACATTTCCCAATGCGGTTTTGACCAGGAACAGGCTGAATATTTAGCGGCATTGAGCGCGGACTTGTCCGGTCTACAGAAAAAGTACAGTGACTTTCTTAGCAGCGGACTGGCTTTGAACTACGATGCCTGGGCTATCCCCGATGCTTTTGGTAACAGTCAGCTGGGTTTTTGGTCTTTATATATAGGAGGGCAGCGGTTTGTATTGCTTGTGCAGGGTGTGCCGAGGTTTAATGCGCCGGTACTGACCGAATTTGTTTGGGCTTTGACTCACCGTTATGGTGAGGCATAGGTCCCTGGAATTGATGTTGTCAGGAGTAAAAACAATGAGAGCAGACATCATGGGTTCTATTTTGGCTGAACTGAATGATTCCTCCGCCGATATCGAAGCTTCCGCGGTTATATCCGGAGACGGATTGACCTTAGCGGCCGTGAGTGAAAAATCTCTGGATCAGGATAAAGTGGGGGCCATGAGTGCAGCTATGTTGTCCTTGGGCGAACGTACGGCACAGGAACTGGCCCGGGGCGAGTTGGAACAATTGATGATAAAAGGTAAGTCCGGTTATGTATTAATGACTCATGCCGGGCCGGATACCGTGGTTACGGTGTTAGCGCGGCCCAAAGCAAAATTGGGTTTGATTTTTCTGGATGTAAAACGGTTTACGGAGAATATTTCCAGAGCCTTACAGTGATTTCCAAAGATAATTTTCAACGATAGCCATCTGCTGTTAGTACAGCTGGCAAAACCAAGGCCGGTCATCACCGGCTTTGGGCGTTTAGCGGACGTGGTTTTGTTGATTCTACAACGGCGCGGTGCCTACATCGAATGAATTAAGTGAAGGTTCCTTATAGGAATCAATACCTTTAATCTGAACTGTTGAATTTACAATCATTTATTGATGTAGACTTTAGAGGGAAAGATATGGCGCCGTTATATTGATACCCATTATCACAACATTTAGATCATTATGGATAAGAATGGAATCGTAGGGGTTGCTGCTGTAATGCTGGTGCTTTGCAACGCATTATTGCTGTTTGTAACCGAAATTGATGCCACTATGTTTGCAGTAATGCTGCTTCAGGATATGGTTTTGATCTCGGTTTTTGTGGCTCTGATGAAGCACTTGCAGCGTCAAACAGACTCGATAGAGGCATATTTCAACCAGCAGAGCTCGCAAGAGGTGCTGGATTTCAAACAAGCCCTCGATCCAGGCAAATATACATTGTTGCAACCTTTGGTAAACACAATAAACAAATATAACGACACTATACTTAAGCGGGTCGATAGTGTGGCGCAATCCTGTGGTCGGCTGATTCCCATGTCGAAAGAATTGGGAGAAACCTACAGTAATATCACCCAAAAAACGTCCATGCTTACCCAATTGAGTGAAACGGTTACTCGCTCCATGCATGAGATGAATGAAGCCGGGATTCAAGTGCGGGACAATGTAAAAGCGATTGACGAGACCGTCCATTCAACCGAAGTTGTGGTGCAGCAGTGCCAGTCGGTGGTAGGGGACGCAGTTCTCAGTATCAACGAATTGGCGTCCGATATAAGCCGGTGTGTGGATGAATTGGCGCAGTTAAAAAGCGATACCGATAAAATTAATCGTGTATTGGAAGTCATTAGCGGTATTGCAGAGCAAACAAATCTTTTAGCTTTGAACGCGGCAATAGAGGCTGCCAGAGCCGGAGAACAGGGTAGAGGCTTTGCGGTTGTCGCCGATGAAGTCCGCGCACTGGCAGAGCAGACCCGGGTTTCCACCTCCGAAGTTCAAGTGATGATTGAGCGGATTCAAAGCGGTACCCAGAGAGTATCTCAGACCATGGACAGCAGCAGTGCCAGAACGGATGCCACCGTGCAACACTCTGATAATGTTCAGCAACAACTCATGCAAATTGTTGTGGCAGTACAAAATATTAATACGGTGGCGGAAAACATTAATTGTTCAGTTCATTCCCAAAGCGAGGCCGCAAAACAGGCCCAGTATTCCGTCAACGGCTTAGCCGAACTAAATGGCGAAGCCTTGAAAGCGAGTTGTTTGCACGGTGTATCTCGCGAAGATTTGATTAAGCTGGGTGAAACATTGCGCGCTAAACTGAGCGGGCTCAGTGTTAATTCGGACCATTGGGGAGGGGCTACCCGAACTAAGGTTAGAAACGATTTTGTCGAAGGTGCGAATGAACCTATGGAGCTGTTTTAGGAAATATCTGTATCATATTGTAATTATTAAAGTTTCCTCTATTTATTCCATTTTGCCGTAAAGCTTGTAATAATTTTTCGAACCTATATATTAGAAAATACTAATTATCTGAATATTAAAGAGGCGAAGCTATGGTCACGGCAGTTACGAAAGACAATTTTACAGACATTATTAACAACAATGACATGGTTATCGTCGATTTCTGGGCGCCTTGGTGTGGTCCCTGCAAATCATTCGCTCCGGTGTTCGAAGCCGTGGCTGAGGCCAATCCGGACGTGACATTTGCCAAAGTGAACACTGAAGAGCAACAGGAACTGGCTGCTCATTTTCAAATACGTTCCATTCCTACCTTGATGGTTTTTCGTGAGCAAATCATTATTTTTTCAAATGCCGGTGCCTTACCACAAAGTGCAATGGAAGAATTAATAACCCAAGTGAAAACCATCGATATGGATCAGGTTCGGGAAGAGATTGCCCAAAGCGAGGCCGTGGCTGCAACTGCTAAATCGGAATAAAACACAACCCTCCGCCCGGCAGCGGGCGGAGGGTTTTCATTTGCCTGGAAAACCCGGTGCCGTATGTTTAGGGTTGCGCTAAAGCAATGTAAGCAACGGTTTCGTTGACATGGCGGCCGCTGAGTTTGGCTTCTTCCTCCTGCAAACGCAAATCACAACTACCGGGATTAATGTTACGTTGTCGCGTGACCACCGGGTCTGTGCCATTGCGGGTCATGCATTGGCTCAACACTGTTGGTGCCGTAGTAAACATGCTGTTGAAATTTACGGTTTTCCAGTTATGGTTGGTTGATGTTGTTCCGGCTTCCAAAAGTGTGCCATTACGCATGCGGTGGCTGCCGGATTCCAGTACCAAAAAGCTGATATCTTCAAAGTTGTGGATTCCATCCAGGTAAGCCCATTCCTCGATTTGCAATTCAAAAAAGTCATGGTCCGTGGATTGCAAACGAATTTGTGCCGGTTGATCGCCGTTGAAGCTGCTAATCTTGGCGATCACCACCGGAGACTGGTAACTGTTTCTCAATGTCACTCGTTCCCATTGTTTGCGACCCGGCTGACCCATACGCAGTTTGGCAATTTCACCAATGACCCGCCCGGATGCGTTATAGATTAAACCGGGGTTTCCCATCAAATAGCCTATGGCTTCGGCAACATGCGTCACTTCCCGGTCCCTGGACTTTTCCTCTTGCACCGAGACCTGCAAATGGTCCGCTGTTGCATTTTGGATTCGCACCGATGCCGTATTATTGCCGGCAAAGGTTTGCATATCCGCTAAGGCACAGGGGGCGTTTCCATAATCCACATTCAGGTTTATGGTGGACCATTGGTGGGTTACCGATGTTGCGGTGGTGTTGAATTCAAACTGGGTTTCTTCACCATCGTAGAGGTATCCCAGATCCCGCGTGTTCAGCACATCAGTTGGTGTCACCACATCCACCATGGCTTCCGTGGGTACCATAGTCAGTGCTGTGGCTACAGTGGCGGAGGTAGGCGTTGAAGCCGCAGCATCCCAGGGCCACATATTGTCATTGGGACCATGGCCTTGACCCACAAAAATGTCGGCGTCGTTGTAATGTGCCACTCCCGGATGGCGTTGTTGCCACATGGCCCAAATACGGTCGATTTGAGCGTGATGCATGAAAAAGATGGGATCATTGGGAGAAGTCATCCGGCCCATATCGCCGCCCACCCAGCCGTGTACACCATTGTGCATAGAGTTGTGTGTAGCGGTCAGTCCGGAGCCTCCTTCGAGTGCCGGGCGAAAACTGCTGTAAGTATTCATTTCCATCGTTTCAATGATGGCGTCTGCGGTGGGTAAGGATCCCGGTCCGGCGGTTCCGGTGCGTCTAAGGGTGGCGGAGAATGCCTGTAAATCCGGGTGGATGCTCCATCCCAACGGGTTTTGTGGAGTTGGACTCGAGGCAAAATAGCCACTGCTGATGATACCGCCTCTTGGACCCATGTGGTCGTCCACAAACAAGTCGTTGGTTTCCTCGTCGGTACCAAAGCCCCAGTTCCAATAGGGTAGGCTGACTTGTGGGTCCACGGCCGCCAGGGCTTCTTCGTAACGGCGTAGGTATTCCCGATGCCAGGGGAGAAACGCCGGACCGTTGTGGGCACCATCCACCCCTGCGGCCGGTCCTGTACCGCCCAATCCGAGTCCCCAGACACACCAATGCATAGCTACAAACTGGTCGTAAATACTCACACCGGATCCGGCCGGGAAAGTGTGTTTCAGGGCGACGACAGCATTTAAATAGCGCTTCCATTCGGCGTCGGATAATAACGCAGCATTTTTCCGGATTCTCATCAGAAGTCCTCCCTATTGGCCTAAGCGGTTGTCGACCAGAGCCTGGGCCAGGTCTTGTATGGATTGAAAGGTACAATAGGGTAATTCATCGGAGTAACATTCTTTGGATTCCGGGTCGATGCTGACAGGCGTTTCTTTGCCGCTGATAAGAAGCTTGGGTGAGGAGGATTCCTCAAACATAATCTGCGTGTCTCGATAGTTTAGTGCGTCCATATGAGCTCCTGTTGTTATACAACGTGTTATGCAGCGTGTTATACAGCGTATGATACAGCGCGTAGTACAGCAGAGGTTTGAGTGAGTTACAGATTTACTACAGGAATCGATTCGGTTGCAGCAGAGTAAATCACCCTAGCATAGGGTTGTTTACCTGTGGGGCGTAAGACACAATAAAATTACATTTCATCCACCATTCGGTAAATCGGTGCCGCGCAATCTGCAGACAGTGTCTTTTATATGATTGCCACAGGACTCATTTCTTGAGAGTTGTACATTGCTTAGGCAAAATGGTGTGCAATTGTTTATGGATTAGCCGCCAGAGTCGGACATTTTCGTGTCCGCTTGCTTTTGTCGGGATGGTTTGGTTTATAATCCAAACTCTGAAAATAATAACGGCGCGGCGTATCAAGCGTTAGGAGCTCGATAATGATAACTAGAATGACGTTAAGGATGGCAGCAGTTATAGTGGAGTCACTAAAAAAAACCGTCTTACTGCTTACGTTTTTCAGTGCAACTGCCGTTATGGCCGAGCCGCTGATCAATGAATTTGTTTTTAATCACACTGGAAGCGATACATCAGAATACGTAGAAATCAGCGGCGGTGTTAATACAGATTATTCCACCTACACTATTATCGCAATAGAAGGGGACAGCCCCAACAGCGGCAGCATCGATGCGGTGTTCTCTGTGGGTAATACTGATGCCTCCGGTATTTGGTATACCGGTTTTCTCAATAACGCACTAGAGAACGGTAGCGTGACACTTTTGTTGGTGGATCAGTTTAGCGGTCTTTTGGGTCAGGATCTGGATACGGATGACAATGGTACGTTGGATATAACTCCCTGGAGTCGTATAGCAGACGCTGTCGCCGTTCATGACGGCGGCACCGCGGATCACACGTATACCTCTGTGGTATTAACGGCTGGGTTTGATGGCGGTACCAATACGGTGGGCGCTGCCTCGCGCATACCCAACGCCGGCGACACCGACAGTAGCGGCGACTGGGTTCGCAATGACTTTCACGGTGAAGGCCTACCCGGTTTCAACGGCACGCCGGAACAAGGTGAGGCGTTAAACACCCCCGGTATAGTCAATGCCTTACCACTTATTGAACCACCTGCCATTAATTTAGCAATCTACCAAATTCAGGGCGCTGCTCACGTCTCTCCTTATGTAGGAGAAAAAGTAAGTACCCAAGGTGTGGTGACAGCCAGTCGCTCCTCCAGCTTTTACTTACAAGACCTGCAAGGAGATTCGGACCCGGCCACATCTGACGCCATTTTGGTGTTCGCCGGTTCCGGCCATGGGGTTGTAGTGGGAGATAAGGTGGAAGTTACCGGTACCGTGGTGGAGTTTTATCCCGGTGGATTTTCTGCTGGAAATCTGGCCACCACAGAGATTATTCAGCCACAGATTAAGATCTTATCCAAGGCTAACGTTTTACCCTTGCCCGTGATTATTGGATCTGGTGGACGTATACCTCCAGACAGCAGTATAGATAGCGACTCCAATGGTGATGCCAATAGTGGTGATTTTACCCCTGAAAGCGATGGTCTGGATTTTTACGAAAGTTTGGAAGCTATGTTGGTACAGATCGACGACGCTATTGTGGTGGACAGCAATCGTTTTGGTGAAATCACGGTCGTTGGGGATAATGGAGCCAATGCCAGCGGATTAAACTCAAGAGGCGGTATCAGTATCAGCGCCGAGGACTATAATCCTGAACGTATAATTATCGATGATGCAATAATTTTCAATGAACCCCGAGTTTCCGTGGGCGATGCCTTTACAGCACCCGTGCTGGGCGTTGTGGATTACAGTTTTGGTAATTTTAAAGTTTTAAACATGGAGCCGTTACCTGCTGTGTTGAGAGGAAATTTATCCAGAGAAGTTACGCCATTGCAAAGCAGTGCAACCCGGCTTACCGTGGCAGGTTTTAATGTCGAAAATCTCAATGCGGGTAGCCCAATCAATAAGATCAACGGTTTGGCCGGACAAATTGTCAATAATCTTAAGAGCCCGGATATTATAGGCTTGCAGGAAATTCAGGACAGCAGCGGTAGCCGTAATGATGCTGTCACTGCCGCCCAGGATACTGCCAATACATTGATCGACGCCATAATTGCTGCCGGCGGTCCAGTGTATACCTACCGTGATATTGCACCCGAGGACAATCAAGATGGCGGGCAACCGGGTGCTAATATTCGCGTCGGATTCTTATACCAGGCGGATCGAGTGGTTCTGACTGAGCGACCGGGCGGGGATGCGGTTACCGCTACTTCCCTTAGCAAAGGCGCGGATGGTGTACAACTCAGCTTCAGTCCCGGGCGAATTGATCCCACTAACCCGGCTTTTGCGGATAGTCGCAAACCGCTGGCGGCGGAGTTTATGTTTAACAATAGAAAAGTGTTCCTAATAGTGAATCACTTTAACTCCAAAGGCGGGGATGATCCATTGTTCGGTCGGGTGCAACCGCCCATGCGCCCGTCAGAAAACATCCGCGGCCGACAGGCGCTTATCGTGGCCGGGTTTGTGGAAAATATTCTGGCCTTGGATGATGACGCCAATATAGTCGTTCTAGGTGATTTAAATGATTTTGCTTTTTCCAGTGCCGTACAAACGCTGACGTCTGTTGATGATATGGAAAATCTGTTGCAGCGACTGCCACAAAACGAACAGTATTCTTTCATTTTCGAAGGCAATTCGCAGCTATTGGATCACATTTTGGTGAGTGAAGAACTCGCTGAACATAACATGGCAGAAGTGGACATCGTCCATGTAAATTCTGAATACCATTATCGCAATCGTTGGTCGGATCACGATCCGGTCGTTGCACGGTTTTGCATGGACCGGGATGAACCGAAACTCACAACGGAGCTTCAGGTCGTGGCCAAGGATGCCAATCGAATTACACTCAAAGTAAACGTATCCGTGCAGGATGAAGACCCGGAAGTGATGCTAAACCTGCTTGGTGTCTATGGCACCCATTCGGGTAAAGACTCAGAAGTGGAAGTGTTGGATGACTTCACGTTTCGTCTGTCAAATCGTCACGCCGAAAAAGGCCATTACAGTGTTAAATACAAAGCCAAAGATACTTGTGGCAACAAGGAAACGACCAAAGTGAAATTGACTTCGAAGTCTGAACACTAGCAGGCAAGACCGAAGTGTATGCATTGCTTTGATCACGTTCTGTTGCTTGAGAGCGGTATGTATCTTTAAGACGGTTACCGGATTGCGCTGCTCTAACCCAGTCTGCGCTTGCAAGATTGATGTGTGTGCAAGCGTGGGGTGGGGGCTTGCGTAATCCACTGTGCGACAGGTGGAGAATACCTCCAACTTTTCAAATGAAACGACCAAGCGTATTCCATCAACACCATCGTGCGCCTGGCATCCCTTTCGGTTTAATAATCCACCCGCCGGCGCATGGATTTCCTATCACCGCGACGTTTTTTCTGATCCAAACGAGCCTGATTATCCGCGACCGAGCGGCGCTTTTTTAACCTGGGCTTGGGTTTTTCCGCTGCACGTTGAATGAAATGCACCAAACGTTCTACTGCCTCGCGTTTGTTTCGTTCCTGACTTCGGTGTCGTCGTGCTGTGATGACCAGTTCATTATCACGATTCACCCGCGAACCGGCCAGTGTAATTAATCGTTGTTGCACGTCTTCCGGCAATCGATGACAGCGTAAGATATCAAAACGTAACTGAATCGCAGTCATATTTTTATTGATATTCTGTCCGCCCGGTCCCGAGGAAAATAATGGGTGAAAACTAATATCGTCATTAGTGAGGGACAGTGAATCGTTTATTTTTATGTCATTCATACAAAATTCTAAGAAGTCATTGCCGGAACCTATAATGCGGCGTGCTTGCCTAAAGCTTGAGGAAAAATTCCGATGATGTGAACGGGGGTCCGGTTATCCAATTCCATAAGTGGCACGTAGTGTATAGCGGTTTTGTCAAATTGCAAGGAATTAGTCCCGGAATCGCATTGCCATTATTCGTCATAATTGTTCCTGAACTTTGCCATTTTGTTTTGCTGTAATAAGAATAATCAATTCGATAGGGTCATTGTTATGGGTAATTCAATATTTTCTTGGTTGAATGAAAATCCTGCCGGAAAAGCATTTTTAGTTGTATTTCTGATAATCTTATTGCAGATACCGATAAATACAATTCGTTCTTTAGTGTACGAGCGTCAATCTACCGAACGCGGTGCGATTGAGGAGGTGCAATCCAAATGGGGGGGAGAGCAGTTTGTTTCCGGTCCTATGCTGGTTATTCCGTATAAAGTGAAACGGCTATGGCACAATGCTGAAACGGGTAAGAAAGAGCTAAAAACGTATATTGAAAAAGCCGTGTTTTTTCCTCAAGAATACCGGGTTACCGGTAATCTGCACAGTGAAACGCGGTACCGGGGTATTTTCGAAGTTCCTCTATATAAAAGTAAAATTCGATTTGAAGGATATTTCAACGAACCGGATTTTTCGGATTGGGAGATTCAGCAGAAAGACGTACTTTGGAAAAAAGCCCGTTTGATCATGCCGGTGTCGGATGCGCGGTCAATTCAAAAACAAGCTTCTCTGGATTGGAATGGAGGCAAACTGCAGTTTTTACCGGGGACAGATCAAGTTGTGGGAAACAAGGAGGGCTACCATGTTCCATTGAACCAGTTTGAGGGCAGCCAAGACCACTATACATTTGAGTTTGAACTATTACTGAATGGCAGCAAATCCCTGTATTTCGCTCCTTTGGGTAATAACAGTTTAATAGAAATTATTGCACCGTGGAAGGATCCCAGTTTTCAGGGTAAATGGCTACCCACGACACGGGAAGTGACTGACGCCGGATTTCGGTCCCAATGGCAAATTCCTTACCTGGGGCGTAACTATCCGCAAAAAACTCGTGATTTCTCCTCTATTAAGGAACATCTGAGCGATTCCATGGTGGGGGTGGAACTCATAAGGCCTGTTGATAACTACCGCATGACTCAGCGAAGTTTGAAGTATCAACTGGTGTTTTTTGCACTCACCTTCGCCGTAATTTGGATTATGGAATTGATGGTGGGTTTACGCTTGCATCTGATGCAATATCTGTTCATCGGTGCCGGCTTGTGTATGTTCTATTTGCTGGAGCTTTCTCTTTCTGAGCATTTGGGGTTTTATTGGGCTTATGCTATTGCCGCTGCGGCAGTAGTGACTATGGTCAGTAGTTACTCCTATGTGGTTGTTCGTACCCCCAAGCGGGTTGCCATCATTGGTGTAGGATTGACCGTCCTGTATCTGTATTTGCTTTCACTCTTGCAAGAACAAAATTATTCTTTGTTGATCGGTAGCTTGGGTTTGTTTCTGGTGTTGGGATTTGCCATGTATGCCACCCGTCGTATCGATTGGCATCAAATGATGAGCAAACCAATATTAGAGCCACCCCTGAAGGAAGGTGTTTGATGTTTATCGCCCATGCTTGTGCCGGATATCTATGGACACGGCATTTCATTCGCAGCAATGAGAACCGCGAGCTGTCGTCCAAGTTGGTCCCGTACGTAGGTTTCGGCATTTTTTGCAGTATCTTACCGGACTTGGATTTGCTGTATTTCTATACGCTGGACAATCGCCAAAACCCGCACCACAGTTATTGGACGCACATGCCGTTTTTCTGGCTCACAGTGTCTGCGTTGGTGTACGGAATCGGGACACGGTTACTGCGAAAGATCCCCGCGGCCGTCAGTATCATACTTGGAGTGAACACTTGTTTACATTTGGTGCTGGATTCTGTCGCCGGGGGCATTTACTGGTTTTACCCGCTGAGTGATGCTTATGTGGTTTGGGTACCCATTACGGCTCGTTTTGACTGGTGGGTCTGGAATTTTATATTCCACTGGGTATTTTTGATGGAACTGTTAATCGTGTCGCTGGCGGTATGGGTGTACCAAAGAGACCGTCAGTGGGTGTCGCCGGCGAATAGGGTATAAGCCTAGCCGATCTCCAAGCCCGGTCTTTGGATATAATACCCTTGTACATAGTCTACACCGGTTTGTTTCAGGGCGTTGAGGGTTTCCGGGTTGTCAACGTATTCGGCAATGGTTTTCTTGCCTACCGTGTGGGCAATATTGACGATAGAACGAATGATTTCTCCATCCATTGGGTCTGAGAGCAGTCCCTGAACAAACAGGCCGTCAATTTTTATAAAATCCACGGGAAGATTTTTTAAATGAGAGAAGGAGCAATAACCACTACCGAAGTCGTCCAGAGAAAAACGGCAACCTAAACTGCTGACATCCGAAATTAGAGCATTGGCAGCGCTTATGTTGGATATGGCCGTGGTTTCGGTGATTTCGAAATTGAGCTGTTTGGCGCTGACCTGGTGTTGCTGTAGCAAATCCTGGATAAAGGTTTTAAGATCAGTGTCCTCCAGCGATTGGGCGGACAAGTTTATGGATAGAACCGTGTTTGGATTCAATTGATAGTTCTTTATGTTTTCCACGGCTCGCGTAATGACCCATCGGTCTATTTTATTCATCATATTGAAACGTTCGGCCGTGGGAACGAAAGCGGAAGGGGGTATGACATCGCTTTTGTAGTCCGGCAGCCGAATCAGAACTTCATAATACCGGGCTGCGTTGTTTTGTTGACAATAGTGTTGCCACAGTTCTCCCTCTTTTACCGGAAGGATATCAGGTAGTTCCTGTAAGGATAAAATAGGCTGGTAGTACAGCAGAAATTCATTGTTTTTTATCGCTTTGTGTAAACGTTCAGACCAACCAACTCCATGTCCATGGCGGCTTTTCCATCTTGATGTCTGTCGTACAAATGAGTTTGATTGCGCCCGTTACCTTTGGCGATATAGCAGGCGATATCTGCACATGCCATAGCGTCACCTGGAGATAGAGCATATTTGTCCAGGATGTTGACGCCGGCGGTTAAACCGATTTTGTAGTATTTTCCTGCGCACTCAAACTCATAGTCATCCAGTGCTCGCCGGAAGCCATCCGCTATTTCCAATATGCTGGCGGGTTCGATGTTGCGCAGAATAATGGCGAATTCATCTCCGCCAAGGCGGGCCAGAAAGTCGGAGGCACGCAAACGTGTGGTGAGTTTTTTGCTGACCTCGACCAACAGACGATCACCGGTGGCATGTCCGGCAGTATCGTTAAGATATTTAAATCGGTCCAAGTCCAGATACAGTAAGGCGCTGATTTCTTCGCTGCGTTGCAGGCGTTTAATTTCACTATTTAGTTGGTGTTCAAAGTAAGCCCGGTTGGGTAGTTTGGTTAAACTGTCATGGTTGGCTTGCCATTTAAGTTCGTTTTCCAGTTCGCGCCGCTCGGTAATGTCCCGAAATGCCACTACACTACCGGCTTTTTTGCCCTGCAACAGCATGGGTAATATGGTGCACTCAACCGGAACTTGAGTATTGGATTTGTGGCGAAAAAAGGTTTCCAAGGAATGTAGAGGAACGCCTTCGTTATAGGCTCGCGTCAACTTGCAGTTTTCCACATTGGAACCGCTCTGTGAGGTATGGAATACACAGGGGTTTTCACCGATCAGTTCCTCTGCTGCTACGTAACCCAATATCTGTAAGGCGGCAGGGTTAATAAAGCTAATACTTCCTGTGTCATCCAGGCCATATACTCCGTCACCGACAGATTGCAATATGCCTTCTAAGCGATTGCGCTCTTGTTCGATTTTGCGTCTGCCGTTTATCGTTCGACTCATGGCATCGACACGAGCCAGAAACAACTCCGTGGCTTCGTTTTTAAACATGCATTCCACTGCGCCGGCTTCCAAAGAGTCGGTAATGGCACGTTCCAGGTAGGTGCCCGTGATAATCGCCGTGGAAATATTGCAAGTACGAGGCTCGTCGCGTAGACGTCGGCACAGGACATCGCCCGTATCTTCAGGCATGAAATAGTCGATAATGGCTATGTCATACGGTTTTTCCATTGCCAAATCCATAGCCTCATTTACGGAAGACGCTGTGTCGGTTTCGTAGCCTGCTTCTGTCAATAACCGTCGAAATGCGACCCGGACGGTAGGGGAGTCATCGACAAACAGAATTTTTATGGCTCCGGGATTTTCCACGGGTTTGGTTTCACCAGTATCATCAGTTTTGGATGTCGTAACAGACTGCAACAAAGCCGATAAGGATGTTTCGGTTTCCTGGTAGTCTTCCCACAACAACAAAGCAGAGCGTTCGCGTTTGGTGACCCAGTTGAGTTTGGAGGTGTCAGCCTGATCTGCCAGTACCAAAACAGCAATTTGCCGATTTTGGGGTTCTTCCAACAGGCTCAGTAGCTCATCGGCATGGGGATCGGTTCGTCCTGGCCAGCCGAAGACCACTGCGTCAAATTTGGTGATATGCTTATTAGTGACCGCAACTTCATTTAAGGCCGCTGGAAAGCTGGATGCGGTGGTGAGTTCGTACGTCTGTTCGTTGAGTACAATAGCCGCAGCGTGACGCCGTGTGATTGACAGTTCTATGAGTAGAATGCGTGGTTTCACTATGTGTCCTACACGATGAGTTCTGTGGAGCTTGGCCACCACAAACCACTCGCAGCGACGCCTGTTTACAATCTAGTCACATTATCGGCCACTTCCCCTAGAAGTTTTAGGGATTTCATTGGAGGGGGTATCGTCAAAAGGAGCGGGCGGGTATTTCTTACCCGCCGCTAAAGGCTTTATTGATAGCTGAGGGCTGTTTATTCGTTGAAGGTTCAGAAGGCTCACAAGTCATCGAATATGTTCAGTTTTTAGTAGGTTTTGTAAGGTAAGAATTTGCCACTCATCACGATGTGAACTCGGTCTCCTTTAGGGTCCGGCTCTCGGCTAATATCCATAGAAAAGTCGATAGCACTCATGATGCCATCGCCGAATTCCTCGTGTATTAATTCCTTAAATGTTACGCCATAGACATTAATGAGTTCATAGAATCGATAAATCAATGGGTCGGTGGGCACAGCCGTGGGTAAGGATCCTTTATACGGAACAGTTTGTAGTATTTCCACGGCTTCATCGGGTAGCTCAAGCAAAGTTCCAACAGCGCTTGCTTGTTCTGTTGTTAAAGTCATCTGTCCCAGCATTGCTGCGGTTGTCCACTCTTTACTATGGCCGACCACTTCAGCAATGTGAGTCCACTTAAGTTTTTTCTTGCGTTTACGTTCGAGAATTAATTGGCTTACTTCATCACGATTCATCGTTGTCTCCTTTTTAGAGGTGGTTGTGAAACAATAAAATTAGAATGCCAATTGTCAAAGCCAGCGATACGCCTTGCCAAAAAGCCACTGGATTGCGTTCCATTAATGGCGCTTGGGCCTGCTTAATAAAATCCCGGTTAGGATGACGCAGGTCAAAAACAAATTCCGACAGTTCATCATATCGCTTGTATGGATCCAGGTGCGTCGCCTTACGCAGGGTGGCATCTATCCAAGCGGGAATTTCCCGGTCTTCGGATAGTACGGATTGGTAGCGAAGTTTTCGTTGTGTGGCTTTAGTGCGAGATTTGGCGACTTCCGTACCATACGGCAGTCTGCCACTGAGCATTTGATAACATATGACGGCCAATGAAAACTGATCCGAACGCGTGCTGCCGCCTTCACCTAAGAAATACTCCGGTGCAGTGTATTGAGCGACCCCGAGAATCTCATGACGTTGTAACGGTGTGTTGATTTCCATCACACCGGCCACACGAGTTGAACCGAAATCTATGATTTTTACGGTCCCGTTACGATCAATCATGATGTTATTGGGTCTAAGGTCCTGGTGTAACATTTCCAGTCGATGGAAAGCCTGTATACCTTTGGCAGCTTGTTCCACAATATCTCTCACGGTTTCCACATCCGGTTTGGGATTGTCTATCATCCATTGAGCCAGGGTCTGGCCTTCTATGTATTCGGTGGCGATGTACAGGTAATTACGTTTTCGAGAAGGGTCGCATGACTTGAGTACATGGACACTGTTGATGCGTCGGGCTACCCATTCTTCCATTAAAAACCGCTCCAAATAGTTGGTGTCAGACCGTTGTTCTACTGAGGGGGTTTTTATTATCAATGGTTCCTTACTTTGATTGTCTTCTGCTAAAAAAACGTGGCTGCGACTGCTGATGTATATCTCACGTAAGATAGTGTAACCGTCGAATTCCAACCTGGGTGCCAGTTCAGGTGGGAAGGGGCGTTGAGTGAGTTGCTGGTAAACTTCGTCTGCATTATGACAGGGTAATTGGTCCACGCGCACGATTTGCAGAGACAGATTGTCTTCACTCCCTTGCTCCAGTGCATGCTCTACAATCAACCGGGCGGCCAGGTCCAGGTGTTGGCTGTGGTCGCGGACAAGCTGAACAATATGGCTGTTATCCCAGTATTCGTGCACACCATCTGTGCTTAACAAAAAGACATCCCCTTCTTGCAGTGGTAGGGATCGATAGTCGATTTCCAATTGCGGATTCACCCCCAGGGCCCGGTTGAGATAACTGGTGTGGTGATCTATCCACAACCTATGATCTTCGGTGAGTTGTTCCAGTGAGTTGTTATGTAATTGATAAATCCGGGTGTCACCGGCATGGAATATATAGGCGGTAGTGGACTTTAGAATCAACGCACTGAAAGTACACACGTAGCCCTTGTCTTTTTCATAACGAAACCGGCTCTGTCGTGTTTGCGCATACAACCAGGAGTTAGTCGCATAGAGTACTTTCTGCGCAGAGGTTTTTACAGACCAGGCATCGGATGTACAGTAATAGTCATGCAAGAAACCCTTTACGGCCGATTCACTGGCAAACTGGCTGACTTCACTGCTGCTGATACCGTCCGCCAAAGCGATGGCAATGCCTTTACTGGGTAAGGCCGAACCTTCGGGTATGACAACACCATGGAAGTCTTGATTGATTTGTTTTCGGCCCTTATTGGAGTATTGACCGATGGATACACTGAGTTGTTTAGTCATGCGCAAGCCACAACCCTTACCCCCGGTGTATTCACCGGAGGCATGAGCCATTATCCTTGGTTTATTTAAGTGCGCGGGCGGGGGCTGTGCGCACGTGCGTGCTGTATAAGGTCAGTCCTGTGAATGCCAGGCCGCCGATCAAATTGCCTAATGCAGTTGGAATTTCATTCCACCAGAAGTATTGCATGACTGAGAAATCACCACCCATGATCATGGCCGAGGGAAACAAGAACATATTGACCACAGAATGCTCGAATCCCATGAAGAAGAACAGCATGATGGGCATCCACATGGCCAAAACCTTACCACTCACAGTTGTGGAAATCATGGCTCCCACCACTCCCATGGATACCATCCAATTACACAACATGCCGCGAAGGAACACGGTAAACCAACCGGCCACTCCATGTTCGGCATAACCCAGAGTGCGGGCCTCACCCACACCGGCAATTTTCTGGCCCACGGCACCGGGTTCCACCGAAAAACCGTAGGTAAACACAATGGCCATCATTACCGCTGTAGTGAGCGCGCCGGCAAAATTGCCGACAAATACCAATCCCCAGTTTTTCAATATGGCATTGATGGTTACACCCGGACGTTTATCCAGCCATGCTAATGGTGTTAAAACAAATACGCCGGTGAGCAAATCAAATCCCATCAGATACAGCATGCAAAATCCTACCGGGAACAAAACCGCCCCTAAGATTGGCGACCCCGTGGTAACGGCAACGGTAATGGCAAACACGGCCGCCAACCCTAGAATAGCACCGGCCATATAGGCCCGGATTAACGTATCCCTTGTAGACATGTATATTTTTGATTCACCGGCATCCACCATTTTGGTGACAAATTCCGAAGGTGCTAGGTACGCCATTTCAATCTCCCCTAAATACAGTTTCATTTTTTAAAAGTGCTTGCAGAAAAATTGCAAGTTACAAACCAATAATCAACATAGTGCTAAGCCATTGAAAAAATAAGTTAAATTAGTAATTTTGGGAACAATGGGGTAAACCGGCAGGGCACTAAGAGAATGCAAAGGGGCTGTATAACGGTAGATTATGGTGCAGCTTGAGTTGACCGGCTCCTCCTTGACGAGTGTCGGAAGAGCCGGTTCAGGGTCTATTGGGTGGGGGCGTTGCGTAACAATGAAGTACCGCCGGCATTAGCCAAACAACGGCGCAGTTCCTCATCCATCACCCAGCCGCATTCACCGTTGGCTTGGGTGGAACACTGGGCGTTCTGGTAACAGGCATATTCCGGTCTCCATTCGCAAGTGGAAATAACGTCAGTATCCGAACAGATTTGTCCGGAACAACCGGTGGGAGCACAGAAACGGGGTTGGGTATTTTCCAGTTTGAGATAAAACTGGTTCGCGTTGATTGCTGCGGCCGTGCCGGCAGGGCCGACGACTTGAGTATACGTACCGGCCATGGGTAAGCCATCATCGCTGCTGATTGCTGCATAGGCTTGTTTGAGTTGCTCTTCGCCGGCATTAACCGCGCTCAAATCAAATCCCGCCAGATTCTTGCTGACGTTTTTATTGAGTACGGTGGCATCGTAACTGGGGCAAGGAGAGGTGATGCAACGAATACCGTTGTCGCGCACGCTAACAAACTCCCCCACCGGTTTCTGCGCAGTGGCTGCTATCCAGGCCGAATTGATTTCCAATAGGCCATAGGCTTTAGCTTTGCTCACGACTGCTGCCACTAAAGCACGGGACTCCTGCATGGCTTGACGCAATTCCAGGATCTGATCCGGACTTAAGTTGGGAATATTGATTGTATCGGTACTGACATAACATTCCGTTCTCACACTGCCATCCGGGCATTGGAACGCTCTAAGATTGACAGCGCTGACGTACCAACCGCCACAAATGGGAGAGACGCATCGTCTTAGATCGGGACGAACGGTAAAATAGGCAGAACGCACCGGGGCTACGGGGTTGACGCCGGGCACAGTCACGTCAATGGCAAATGCGTTGATACTGGTGACACAAAGAACAATAAATGACAGTATGACAGATTTCATGGATTCCTTCCCTCCTGGGTATCTAATCGTTAACAAATAATAAAGTTAACACGCAATGTCGGATGCTGGAGTGTCATGATATTACACTTGTATGGATTATAATCAGTTCGACAAGTGCACACACAACAGCGCTGAGAGTAGAACGAAATAAACCACGATAAGGTTCCAAGGAATTTGTAACAATTTATTTATATCGTAGCAACAGTTTTGTGGTTTACATAAGGAGATCAAATTGAAGGCTTTAAGGTATACCCACTACGGAGACCCGACTCAAGTACTGAGCATTGTTGAAACAAACGAGCCACACCCTAAGGATATTGAGCTTCTGATACGTGTTGTCGCCACGACGGTCAATCGGACCGATTATGCGACAGTAAAAGGCATTCCATTTTTCGCCCGATTGATCACCGGTGTGTTTGGACCCAAAAGACCCATACCGGGAACAGAGTTTTCAGGAGAAGTACTCAGTGTGGGTGAACGGGTGACTCAGTTCAAACCCGGGGACAGGGTATTTGGATTTAGTGATTCCGGTACCAACGCTCATGCTCAATATTTAACAAGTCCGGAAGAATTTGTCCGGTTGATCCCTGACGGAATAAGCTTCAGTCATGCGGTTGCTGGTTTGGAGGGGGTTCACTACGCCTATAATTTCATCAACAAAGTTACTATCGAAGCAGGACAACGGGTTCTTGTAATTGGTGCAGTTGGTGGTATTGGATCGGCTGCGCTACAGTTATTGGTACATTTTGGGGTTTTGGTGACGGCGGTTTGTTCGGCCGAAAAAAAAGAGGCGGCTCTTTCCTTGGGGGCTATAGATGTTATCGATTATACGGCAGAGGATTTCACCCAATGCGGACGCCGGTTTGATTTCGTATTCGACACAGCCGGTAAAAGTTCCTTTTTTCAGTGCTATGGACTGCTAAAGCCGGGAGGGGTCTATCTTTCTTCTGAACTGGGTGATTGGTCTCAGAACTTGTTTTTACCCACCGTGACATTCGTAATAAAACCATTGCTTCAATCAAAAAAGACCGTTTTTCCAGTTCCTGTTAAACTTCAAGAAAGCCTGGATTTGATTCATCAACTGATGGCTTGTTCAAAATTCAAAGCCGTCATTGGCGCAGAATACCCTTTTGAACAAATCGTGGAGGCATATCAGTACGTTGGACAAGGGCACAAGAGCGGTAGCGTTGTAATTCGAGTTTAAGCATCAAATAGTTAGGGGAAAGAAAATGCCGGAAGACAAAATATTGCAAAGAAAACTGTATTCCGGCTCCTCGTTTCAGAGGGCACTGAGCATTGCCGAGTTACGCAATATCGCCTTGCGCTGCGTACCTCGTTTTGCCATTGAGTATGTCGAAGGCGGCGCCGAAGATGAACAAGCATTGCAACACAATGTCGAGGCTTTAGCGGCTTATCGGTTTATACCCAATACCCTGGTGGATACCAGTCAACGCCATCAACGAATTTCTTTACTGGGTAAGTCTTGTAATGCACCTTTAGTTATTGCGCCTACAGGCTTAAATGGAATGTTGCGTTATCGCGGGGACGTGGATCTGGCTCGAGCCGCAGCCAGAGTAGGTATTCCCTTTACTTTAAGCACTGTATCCAATGTGAGTTTGGAGAATGTAGCAAAAGAGGCCGCCGGGCGATTGTGGATGCAACTGTACGTGATGAAGGACAGAGCCGTTGCACGAAATATTGTTGAACGTGCAGATAAAGCGGGATATGAGGCCTTGGTGTTTACCAGCGATGCCAATGTGTTTGGATATCGTGAGTGGGATCGACGTAACTACCGTTATCCGGGAAAACTCAAATGGCAGAACATGCTGGATGTGGCACGGCATCCGCGCTGGGTTTTAAACGTATTGCGACATGGTATTCCTTGGTTTGACAATATCGTGGAATACATGCCACCGGAAGCCCGAAGCGCATCCGGAGGAGTGGCTTTTTTTCCTAAATTGTTTGCGCCGGATATTTCCTGGGAGGATGTGAAATGGATACGGGATTTATGGCCGCGCAAATTACTGATCAAGGGTGTGTTAAGTGCGGAAGATGCCCGACGGGCTGCAGAGGCTGGGTGTGACGGTATCATATTAACTAACCACGGTGGGCGTCAGTTGGACTCCTGCGTGGCGCCGATAGATGTATTACCTCAAATAGCTAACGCCGTGGCTGATCGCATGACGGTGATCGTTGACAGCGGCTTTCGTCGTGGCGCAGACGTAGTGAAAGCTCTCGCTATGGGTGCCAATGCAGTAATGATAGGTCGAGCCACTCTCTATGGTTTAGCGGCAGGGGGTGAAGCCGGTGTGGATCATGCTTTACAGATTATTATGAATGAAATTGACCGGACCTTGGGGCAACTGGGTTGCAGCAGTTTTGAAGATCTTCATCAGGGTATGTTGCAACACGATCAAAATGTCGGTTTGAGATATGAATATTAGAATATGTAATATGAGATCTCTTTCCAGTTTTTGTGTGATAGCGTTAATGTTTTTTTGCATTGATTCCCTGTGAAAATCATTATGTCTGCGATTTGGTTAAGAATTGAAAATCGGGGACGCTAATGCTTGTACGCTGAAAAACCTCTGAAGTTTAGGAATAGAACGGCGCTGTGATTTCAGGTGGTCAGGGTTCAAGATCGCTTCCTACGCGCACCTTTCTTAGATCCTCCCCATGAGCCACAGGGCTGCAGGGCTTCGAGGAAGTTTTTCATTTTTAAGACCAGACGCGGGAAATAAAGACAATGCAAAGTTTATACATTATACCGAGTATGCCTGCTTTATCGATAGCTATTTGGGTTGCCCTAAGCATGGTATTTCTGTTTTTTGCCAGAGAGCCGGTGCATAAAATGTTTCAAGCTTTGTCGGATGGGACGGCCGGTGGATTTCGCCGTTTCGCTGAGTGGACTAAACGGGCTGCTGAGAAAATGCGGGAAAAAGATCGTAAGGTCTTGTTGGAATCCGGTGTGGCCAATATCCAGAACAAAATATTGCAGGAATTCGCTAAAATTGAATCCACCAATACAAAAACCTTAGCCGATTATCCCAAGCTGCAATTGAAGCTTGACGAAGAAATTACCAAAATCGAAAAAGACTATAAAGATTGTGGTCAGTCTTCACCGCAGGCACCCGGATGGGGTGATGTGATTGAAACCATTTCACGAGCACAATCTTCGGCCGGTGATCGCATTATTGAGAAAATGCTTGGCGAGATTCACAAGTCCGCAGTTGCCAGTGAGAAGAAAGCACTGGCGGAGTATCGTGATATTGCCGGTAAACGCCACAAAATCTTGAGCACTATGGCGCCGGTTTGGAAACGCATGGAAAAAATCGGCAAGGACATCAGTACAAAAATTGAGCAGGTTATTGAGACCAATAGCCGCATTGATAAGTACATGAACGAGTACAGTAAATTAAACAAGGGAGATCCTGATTCTGTTGATATGCTGTCTTCTCGGGTAACGAAACTGTTTATCGTATCTCTCATTGTTATCGGTGCCGGTATCGCGGGTGCATTTATCAATTTTAATCTCATTGCCTTACCCATGTCAGAACTGGTTCCTCAGGGAACTCGTGTGGCGGGTATGGCGGTTTCCGAAATTTCCGCATTGGTTGTCGTTGTTTTGGAGTTGGTTCTGGGTATTTTCCTTATGGAAGCCATTGGTGTTACCAATACCTTTCCACAAATCGGCGCGATGACCAGCGGCAAAAAGAAGATTATTTTTTGGGGTACCTTGGTGGGTTTGTTTTTTCTGTCATCCGTTGAAGCATCTTTAGCTGTGTTGCGTGAGCATTTGGCTGAATCCAATATGTTACTGGAGCAAGCATTAGCCGGTGTTAAAGCTAAGCCCAGTATGGGTGCGGAATCCGGTGGCTTGAGCATTACCGTTGTCGGCCAGGCTACTTTAGGTTTTGTTCTTCCATGGATATTAGCCATGATCGCTATTCCTTTGGAAATGTTTATCGAGGCCAGTCAGCATGCTTTTGCTCGTATGTATACCATGCTTGTTGTTATGTTGGGACATCTTGCAAACGCGTTAGCACACTTATTTGAAGGTTTGTTCAAGGTAAGCGTGCATGTTTTTGATGTGTATACCATTGTCCCTGCAAAGGTTGCAGAAATGGTGAAAGGTAAAAACGGATCAGCAGTGAGTCGCACAGCATGAAAAAGATTACTGTTTCTTTGATGATGGCCGGTTCGTTATTGATTACCGGTTGTTCCGACAACAAGGCTTACGAGACTTCCATCTGTGCTTTGGCTGATATATCCGGGACTTATGCCAAAGAGAAGAAAAGCATGGTCAAGATCATTAAGGCCGGGTTACTTCCTAAAATGGTGCCTGGAGATGGGATTTTCCTGGTGGCAATTGATAGTAATAGCTATACACAGAAAAATCTGGTTACCAAAATGACGTTGGACTATCGTCCGACAGAGGTGCAAAAACAAAAACTGGCTTTTTCAGAAAAATTGGAAAAATTTGCCAAAGACACCATGCGATCAAAGCATACGGATATCAGTGGTGCCATGATGTTGTGCTCCGACTATTTGAAGGATACCAAATCCGGAACTCAACTCATTTTCATTTTCAGTGATATGAAAGAAGAATTGCCCAGTGGCGTGCGCCGAAAGTTCAAAGACAATGAGTTTTCCGGTATTCATATTGCGGCAATGAACGTGATTAAGCTAAATAAAGATAGTGCCGATCCGGAACGTTATCGCAGTCGCATGGAAAAATGGAAGAAAAAATTAGACGATGCGGGTGCAAAAAGTTGGAGCAATATTATCGATGCAAACAAATTGTCAGATTATATAGATTCGATAAAATCTTAATTCAACGCGTTCTTTAATGCAAAACGCCCGATTCCCCGGGCGTTTTGGCTTGTTAAGCAATTCCACTCACAAATTGTTTCATTTTATACACACTAATTTACCTTTCCCCGGTTTTAGTCTATATACAATCCAATAACTCCAACATTGGATTGTCTTGTGAATGCATTGATGCAATCAGCCAATCGGTTTTCTGTTCTGTATCTGATTATCCCGGCGAGTCTGGCTGTTTTGGGAAATGTCCTGAACTTGCCGTTGTTTTATGGCGTGGATTTTATCTTCGGTTCCATTGCAGTGATGTTGAGTATTGCCCTGTTCGGAACCGGTCATGCCACCGTGGCGGCATTGGCAGGTGGAATGTACACCTTGTTTCTGTGGGGACACCCATATGCCATGATCATTTTTACCGCAGAGGCCCTGTGTGTTGGCTGGTTTTATCAGCGGGGCCATAGAAATCTGGTGTTGGTAGATGTGGCCTATTGGTTATTGTTGGGAGTTCCTTTGGTGTTGGTGTGTTATGGCCAGGTTTTGGCGATGAGTTGGGAATCGACGCTGCTGATTGCCCTGAAACAGTCCTTAAATGGCGTTTTTAATGCGATCATTGCAGGTCTGATTTTTCTATCTCTACAACTTTCAGACAAAGGGCGTCAGTGGAAGTTACCACCGGCCACATTATCTGTACTATTGTTTCAAGTTTTACTAATGACCGTATTGGCAGCAGGTTTTTCTCCCATATTATACGAGAGTTATCAACAGCGGATAGTGCAGGAGCGATTTTTGGCGGACAAACTCTATTGGCAGGCAAACACCATAGCGGCTAATTTAGAGGATCAATCCCCTAATCTTACCGAAGCTGATCGTTTACGGATAAGTATTCCCAAGCACGACTCAAGCCTGGCGGTGGGTTTGCTTGGACCCGACGATGCTGTGTTGGCGAGCCAAGGTGCTTTGTTTAGTCTTGGGCGGGAACAAGGTGATGTAGAAATATTGGAAAACGGTTTGAGTATTTGGTTGCCGGGCGGTGAAATGCCCGAGATGCAGCGGTGGAAGCAGGGGCGATACACTATTCGTGTTGCGGTTAATACCGAACAACGCTTGGTTTTGGAACACTCAGCTGTACCCCTGGTACGAAAGTTAGAGCAAGGGCGATTAAGTCTATTTTCCTTACTCGCGGTGTTGACCTTTGCAGGCACAGCATTGGCTCGAGCTTTGAGCCGTTGGCTTAGTCAGCCGCTGAGCAAATTGGCCGCTGCCGGTCACTACATGTCGGATAAAATCTTTGCCGGAGAAAAACCCAACATTCCCGCAGGTAAAATTTACGAACATGTACACCTAAGCAACACATTGACGGATATGGCCTCAAAGTTGAGTCAAAGTTTTACCCAGCTGCAAACTATGAATAGCGATTTGGAGGAGGAGGTCAAACACCGTACCCGGGAGCTGCGTGAAAGCCAGGAGCGTTGGCGTTTTGCCCTCGAAGGTACGGGTGATGGTGTCTGGGATTGGGATATTGTCAACGATCAGGTGTTTTATTCCACTCAGTGGAAGCGCATGTTAGGTTATGCCAAGAATGGCATAGGTAATGATATGCAGCAATGGCAATCGCGCTTGCACCCGGAGGACAAATCCACTGCTCTGGAAGCATTTGAGAAGCATTTATGCGGTGAAACAGATTATTACGAAAGTGAACACCGACTTCGTTGTAAAAATGGTGATTATTTATGGGTCCTGAGTCGTGGTAAGGTGATTTTACGAAACATTGACGGTACACCGCAGCGTGTCATAGGCACGCTGAGCAATATTTCCGAGCGCAAAAACAACGAAGAGAGATTGTTGATCGCGATAAACGACGCAGAAAAAGCCAATATGGCGAAATCGGATTTTCTATCTAATATGAGTCATGAGTTACGTACCCCGCTAAATTCGATTATTGGATTTACCGGAATTATTCGCTCCGGCATGGCCGGTCCCACTAACGAAATCCAGAACAAGCAACTGAAAATGGTGGATGACAGTGCCCGCCATCTTTTGGAACTCATCAACAATATACTGGATCTATCTAAAATTGAGGCGGGTAAGAGTCAGGTAGAATGGTCTCGATTCAACGTCTGGGAGTTGTTAGATGACACCATGGAGCAGGTAAAAGTTTTGTATGTGGAAAAGGGTTTGGATTTACAAACTGAATCGCGGCAGGAAATTATTGAAATCCGCAGCGATAGGCAAAAACTATATCAAATTTTATTGAATCTGTTGAGCAATGCATTGAAGTTTACTGAGCAGGGTGGAGTGAGTGTTTCCTGTAAAACTCGAAATAAGGACCTGGTCATCGAAGTGAAGGATACCGGTATTGGAATACCTGAGAAACATCTCTCGTTGATATTTGACGCTTTCCAGCAAGGAGATAGCGGCGATAGTCGCATGCACGAGGGTACGGGGCTTGGGTTGGCGATTTCGCAAAAATTTACTCAAATGCTTAATGGCCATATTTCAATAACCAGCCGGGTAGGTGAAGGCAGTTGTTTCACTGTATTATTGAAAGACTGCCTGCAAACACCCGTTTATGGTGATGGCTCGGTTATGGAGCCGGCTCTGTAGTATCGTTAACCTCATCGAACCTTGACCTCAGCGTCTTACGAACAGCGTGTCCGGGATGTGCTGCAAGCCGGTATTTCGGCGGATGACATCCGCCAAGCGGGTGTTTTGAACTATCCACAGCAGCTCCGGTTTTTCCGAAAATATGGGGTCGACCTGGTGCCAAAAACGGTCACCGTCCCGAAGTCGCTGAAACTGGTCTACAAGAACTTTATGGGTAAATTCACCAACATTGGCACCATCAATGTGATCTTCCACTAATGAGCCAATCCATGGGTCAACCGAATCGATGGTTCCATAGAGCTTTTCCAGCTGGTTGGATAACCAGGTATTAGAGCTTAAGGACTGAAAGTCCTCATGGGGCGTCAGTCCCATTATCTTGCGACAACTGTTAAAGTCCGGCAAACCAAAATCTCTACCTCTTTGTATATTTAAGGCGGCGAGGTCGATGAGTTTTTCGTCACCCATTCCCGTGAGCATATAATTTCTGGCATCGTCAACCAACTGACCGTCTACTTCACGCATCGTTTGCTGATAGAGGCCGGATAATATGGGTTCTATGCCATTTTCAACCAGTATTTGCGAATTGTAATATAACTTTCCCAAGGCGATGGTGTGGCCGTTGTTTCCCAATGGAATCATGCTGGAGAACATGCTATGGGCCACTCGAAAACAAGCGGAGGTAAAAAAGTTACTTATCGTGGGGATCGTTTCGGCGCAATAACCCTGGTAGTCCGGCAGAGCATCCCTGCCAAGCAGGATAGGTAAAAATTCCTCATAACTTATCCGCTGCATCATGCCAACGACCATTGCCCGGGACAGCTGATAAAGTTGTTCGTCTTGTCCGCGTATGCCCGGGTAGAGGATATGCAGTTCGTCACATAGGCGGTTATGTTCCAAAACAAATAGGGTGTGTAAACTGCTAAGTATGGCATTTTGATTGGCGCGATGGTCGCCGGTAATAAAACGAGATGCTTGCTTGCGGCTTCTCTCTAAAGGCAACAACATGCCATGTTTGTGGCTGGATGTGAGTAGTTTTCCATTCCCTTCATGGCATCGTAGGTAGCGGGCATGGGTGTCGTTCGATCCGTAAATGTTGGAACCATCAATAAAAGACGAAACCAGATTGAGTTGTTCTCTGGGATTTTCAGGACTGCTGCCCGTATTTTGGTCAAAACCGGAGCGTACAAATTCTATCAGGCCGCCATGTGGAAATTTTGGGTCTCCGCGCAATACCGGAATATTCCAATGTTCTGAATTCGAGATTCCGGTGCATTCGATTTCATGGTGTAGAAATTGTCCCCAGGCCCAAATATAGTCGGTCAGACCGTTGGCATTGAATTTAATATAGTTTTCTCTGCAAACTCGATTACTGATCAAACGCGGGTTGGGGTTTGTTTCACCGCGCACGGCCGGTTGTGCTATGCGGTCTGCATAATCAGCATATCCCAGACGAAAAAATTGCGAATAGCTGCTACCCAACCACCGGTTCTCAAGGTTGTTCAGGGTTCCGTCGTAGGTTCGATAATCAGTTTTGTGCATCATGTTCTCCTCATCTGGTGGAGGAGTCTGAAGCGCCGTAGACATGAAGCAAAAAGTCAGTTCCTGGCGTAATGCACATTATGAGCGGCGTACAATAAGCACGAATCATACTTGGGGCTCTTCCGGAGCCGGTTCAGACAGTCCGGGTGGATATTACCGTGAAGTCAGTTTGTGTCAGAACACACTTGCCGAATTTGCAAGTCCCACTAAAATCGGTACAGTAGTCAAGATCTTTAATATAATTTACATTTGTGGATGCAAAAATTATTTATAGGCCTCCAGTGTCGGAAAACAAGGCTACCGAATAAGAAGAGGTGCATGGTTGAGTCGGATATTGGGTTTGGCGCCGACGATGGAGTGATGCCGGCTCAGATACCCCGCATCGCAGCCCTGCTTTAGGGTTTGATTAGGGTTTGATTAGGGTTTGATTCAATGGAGCCGCTGCGGTACAGTGTGCACAAGAGTTAATCGCGTTGGAGAAATTTATGTGGAAAATGCCGATAGTTACCGTTATTTTGGCTTTATTAAGCGCATCGGTGACAGCGGGTGAAGTTAAAATTGTCAAAGTACAGGCTATGAAGCGGGCGTCAGGTTGGCATTTCAATGTGACCCTAAAGCATGATGATGAGGGCTGGAACCACTATGCGGATGCCTGGCGGATAGTAACGGCCGATGGCAAGGAGTTGGGGACGCGCACACTATATCATCCCCATGTGGATGAGCAGCCTTTCACCCGAGGCTTGCCGGAAGTGATAATACCCTCGGGAATGAAATCCGTGTTTGTCGAGGCTCATGACAAAGTGCATGGCTGGGCTAAGCAACGCTACGAAGTGCGTTTGAAATAAGTTGTTATGGTTTATGTCGATTATTATCGGCGTGAATCATATACACATCGTAGCGAGTAGATTTGGTTTCTATACAATGGCTGGGCCTGAATGGCGCCGCGGTGATGGGGGCCGCACCTTTGGGGCGTTTTACAACCACCCGTTTTCGTGCGCGGGTTAGAGCCACGTTAAGCAGTTCGGCGGAATCCGTGTCTTTACCCACTAAAGTGCGCAGGATACGCATCTCTTTTTTTACCAGTGCACTTTTGGTTTTCTCGGGATACATGGGGTCCATGTAGACCACGTCGGCCGAATGCTCCCGGAGGTAGGCAATACTATCCCGGCAATGCAGTGTGATGCGTTGTTGCACCCAGCTCAAGTCAGCCTCCATTAGTGCTCGGCGCAAACCATCCTGCAGCAAAAGAGCTGTGATTGCAGAACGTTCCACATAGTCGACCCGGCAGCCCAATTTTGCCAGTATAAACCCATCGCGCCCCAGTCCGGCGGTGGCGTCAATGACATGAGGCTTGAGGTCCGCCTTAATACCAATGGCTTTGGCGATGGCTTGGTGTCGGCCGCCGCCGTGTTTGACACGATACGCGGTGCGACCCGAGTTAAAGTTGACCCACAGCGGTTTGGCGTCTTGGATGCTATGGCTGAGTTCCAAACGATAGTCGGTATCTGCATCTGCTACCAGCCATAAGGCGGGAATCCCGGAGTGCTCTGCTTGACAGCCTCCATAGGATAGTTGCCATTCCTTTGCCAGAACCTGTGCTTGAGGTTCAAGAGCTTCTTCTGTTATGAAAAGCTCAACTGCGGCTAAGTCAGGTGTGTCAGTCACAATCGCGGGATAGTTAATAGTGTATTGCTATGCCAAAATGCCTTGTGTTTGCAGTTGGCGTTTGGCTTCCAAAGCCAACATGGCCATATTGTGGTCTGTTTCCCAGGGGTACTCCGTTTTGGCGGGCAGTTCAGTGGGGAGAGGGATATCCTGAAACTGTGGCAAAACATAAATTCGGGTATGGCGTTGTTCTTCCGGGTTGGGCGTCATATCCGGCCAAATTTCATGCAGCAGGTTTTCCGGTCGGGTGATACTCCACTGATCCAACAATACATACTGTTCTGACAGTAGGTCAAACATATCACTGGCACCGCATTGACGTTGTTTGGTTTCAGGATGGCAATGATCCGTATAAACATAAATAAGCAATTTGGGTCGCGCGGTAACAATATGTGGTGTAGGGTTGATATCTGCGGGTGGCCAAGCCACAAACACGGCATCACATTGGGATTGTTCCAAGGTGTTGGAACTGAATTCATAGCAATCGCTATCGTGGAAACGTTCTATTTGATTGGGTTTGGCCGTGTATTGTGACAGGCCCAAGGTGTTTACACCCTCGCGTGCAATTAAACTCCCCATGAATCCATTGCCACAATAAAAATCCGCCAGCCGCTTGGCACCGGTTTGTTGCCAATAATAAGCAATTTTTTGAATTTCTTCTCGTAAAGGATAATAATGCGCAATTGTTGGTCCATACAGTTGCGGATCTCGATCGTGGGCACTGAAAATGAGATAGTGCAGCGGCAGCCCTTTGATGCGTTGATCAAATGAAAGGGTAGAATCCCAGGCCGGATGTTGTTTTTCCTGAAAGGCAATAATGCGGTTGAACATGCTTTCAGTAAAAGATTCCATTTGTCTTAGTGCTTCAAAACGTGAATTCATAATGGGGGAAACTCATATGGTAGTTTTGTTTGAACGAATTGAGTGTATCACGAATTGTACAATCGAGGTCATACCTCAGCCAGGAATTAATCAGAACTTCCCTGGATTACCGGAGATTATCTGATGAAATGGAGTAGGGTTGGATTGGTCGTGGTGGCGGCTGTGTGCGTAGCTTCGTTGGCTGCCTGCTTTGATAAAGGCACGGTGCATTTGCAAATTAATGGAGAATCGCTGCACCTAAAATTGGTAAAGGTGTTCGACGGATTTGAACAACCCGTGGCTTTACTGCCGGATCCGGGGCAGTTTGATGTTTGGTATGTAGTAGAAAAGCCGGGGCGTATTGTTCGTTTGGCTCGAAACGATGCCAATGTCTATGTAAAAAGCCTGTATCTGGATATTACGGACCGAGTAAATGCCAGTTACAATGAGAGCGGATTATTGGGCATGGCATTTGACCCCAAGTTTAATGACAACGGTTATATCTATGTATCTTATACGGGGTCTGATAATAACTTCAAATTGGTTTCCATCGTATCCAGGCTTGCCTCCGACAGTGTCAGTGCGGACAAGGATAGGGAAGAGATTATTCTGCAAGTTGATCAACCCTATTCCAATCACAATGGTGGTCAAATCGGGTTTTCACCTGACGGCTATTTGATGCTGGGACTGGGGGACGGCGGTTCCGGGGGGGACCCCAGGGGACATGGGCAGAATACTTCTACATTGCTGGGAGCTATGCTCAGACTGGATGTGCGGCAATTACCTTATACCATTCCCAAGGATAATCCCTTTGCCAATTCCAAAGTTGCACGACCGGAAATTTATGCTTGGGGTTTGCGTAATCCCTGGCGTTGGAGTTTCGATAAAAGTAACGGTGATCTCTGGGTTGCTGATGTGGGACAAAATCATTGGGAGGAAGTCAATCGGCTCATCAAAGGGGGGAACTACGGTTGGAATGTATTGGAGGGGAACCAGTGTTATAAGGACGAAAACTGTGCAAGCCCCAGTTTTCAGGCCCCGATTTGGGAGTATAACCACAAATTTGGTTGTTCTATAACCGGTGGTTATGTCTATCGCGGCGAAGAAATTGCATCCTTGCAAGGATGGTATATTTTTGGCGATTTTTGCAGTGGCACGATTTGGGCTTTGAATTCTAAAGAAAAATCCCAATATGCGCCCTCAGCGAATGGAGGACCTCAAGTGATGTTGCAAACCGATTTGAATATTGCCTCTTTTGCTGAAGACACACAGGGCGAATTATACGTAATTGCCTATAACGGCGTGATTTATAAAATTGAGGTTAAATAATCCGGATGTTGAATCTGCTACGGGAACACAAACGTAAGATATTGATATTATTTGGTTTATCGTTTGTTGTTGGTGTGATGTATGTCGCTTATCTGGATTTCCAGATCCGGACTCAATTTGAAGGTAAACGCTGGGCGATTCCCGCTAAAGTATATGCCCGGCCATTAGAATTGTATCCCAAGGTAAGTTTAAATGCGGATCAGTTTGAAACTGAGTTGAAGGTTTTGGCTTATCGTCCGTCGATGAACCCTGATGCGCCGGGCAGTTATTTTCGTAATGGCAATCACTTTCGGGTAATTACGCGAGCATTCACCTTTTGGGATGGCAGTGAACCTTCTTTGCCTCTGCGTCTGAATTTTGGGCGTAACCAGTTGGAAAGTCTGTACAACGCCAATTCGGGTTTGGATTTACCTATTGCCCGATTGGATCCCGGTATTATCGGTCGAATTTACCCCAGCCACACAGAAGATCGCGTTTTGCTCAAACGCGAGGAATTGCCTGATGTCTTAGTGCAGACACTAATTGCGGTGGAAGACCGGGATTTTTATAGTCATTTAGGTATTTCTCCCAAAGGGATTGCGCGGGCGTTGTGGGCCAATATTCGTGCCGGTGCAACGGTCCAAGGCGGCAGTACATTAACCCAACAATTGGTGAAAAACTTTTTTTTGAGCAGTGAGCGTTCCCTGGTTCGCAAAATTAACGAGGCCATTATGTCCTTGTTACTGGAAATACATTACGACAAGGACGAAATTCTCGAGGCCTACGCCAACGAAATATTTTTGGGGCAGGATGGACGTCGTTCTATTCACGGTTTTGGTCTGGCCAGCTATTTTTATTTTGAGAAGCCATTGCATTTATTACGGCCGGACCAGTTAGCGTTGATGGTGGCTATGGTCAAAGGGCCGTCTTATTACTCACCCCGCAGGCAGGAAAAGCGGGCACTGGCCCGCCGTGATCTGGTTTTGGATCTGATGATGCAACGCGGAATTATTGGTGCTGACACAGCCGAAGAGGCCAAAGAATTTCCGTTGGACGTGGTATCCCTGGCTAAGAGTAATATTACCTCCTATCCCGCATTTATGGATTTGGTGCGCAGACAACTGCGGCGCGACTATAAAGAGACCGATCTTAACTCTGAAGGTCTGCAAATATTCACCACATTGGACCCCTTGATTCAATTCGAAACTGAAAAAGCTCTGTCCCATCGAACGGAAATACTGGGTAAATGGAAGGATCTTCCCGGTTCCCGTTTGCAGGCGGCCAGTGTGATCGTTAGTGTGGATGGTGGTGAGGTATTGGCGGTCGTAGGGGGGCGCAACCCACAGTTTGCCGGTTTTAACCGAGCTTTGGATGCCGTGCGTCCTATAGGTTCACTGGTAAAACCCGCGGTATTTTTGACCGCGCTGAGTCAATCGCAAAAATATAACCCCGGCACCTTGTTGGATGATGGGCCAATGAAGCTGGATATGGGGGGCGGTACTTATTGGGAACCGCAAAATTTTGACAAGAAAACTCACGGTTGGGTGCCTGTGTATCAAGCTTTATCCCATTCATACAATTTGTCTACGGCTCGCCTGGGTTTGGATTTGGGTATACCTAATATCATCAAAACCATGAACAAGATGGGAGTACAAAGAGACTTACCCAATTATCCATCCCTGCTGTTAGGGGCTGCGGCCTTATCGCCTATTGAAGTGGTGCAGATGTACCATACACTGGCCTCCGGCGGTTTTCGAACACCGGTGCGCGCAATACGTGAAGTGTTGACTGCAAAAGGCAATCCACTGCAACGTTATCCCTGGTCTGTGGAGAAAGTTTTGGAACCCCAGCCGGTTTATTTGCTCAATTCCATCATGCAATACACCACCCGTGCAGGAACCGGAAGGGCAGTCTATAAATATGTGAGGGAGTCTGTGAGTATTGCCTCAAAAACGGGCACCAGTAATGATTTGCGCGATAGTTGGTTTGTTGGCTTTACCGGAGACAAGCTGGGAGTGGTCTGGATGGGGATGGATGACAATCAGCCGGCCGGGTTAACCGGGTCTCAGGGTGCTCTGCGGGTATGGGCCGATATTTTTAAGTCCATTAATACCGAGTCACCTATCCATACAGTCCCCGAAAACGTGGAATACATATCGGGTGGATGTGGGCATACTGTACGCTTACCGTTTATAAAAGATACGGTGAACGAGGAATTTACCGACTGTGACAGGGTCAAAGAAACACGTGACCAGGAAACACTGGCCGCATCACAGCAGCAGGAACAGCAATGAATCGGAAAAAATGTTTTAAATCCCTAGGAATTTCTCTGCTTGGGCTTACCTTGGTTGGTTTGCAAGCATGTACCATGACAGCCACCACAGAGCATGGCACCACAGGTTTAAATGACGGCATTCGAGTGGATGATGAGGGAGTGAGCATAGACCCTTTTTACCGTGTAGACGAAGGACAGGAGCAAAACGTGGATTTGGCTCCGGAGATTTCTTCCAACCCCACCAGTGGTACGGTTCTGGCTTTACTGAGCCAGGCAAAAACCGAGGAACGGGCGGGAAATTCTGAGCGCGCTGCCGCCGTACTGGAGCGGGCTTTGCGCATTGAGCCGCGCAATGCCCAGTTGTGGTATCGCTTGGCTTTATTGCGCTTACAACAGGGGAAATTGGATATGGCCCGAAGTTTAGCGTCTAAATCCACTGCATTGGCACCCAATGACCGTTTGTTAAAAACCCAAAATCAAACCATAATTAACCAGGTCAATATGTTGCAAGGGCGCTAAGGTAGAATTACATGTAACTACGTGTTTTATATAGGAAAATATTCATGGATGTGTATGACGTAGATAAACTGATGCAGCAGGCGCGAAAGTTGGCAACGCAATATCGCCAGGCAACCGGTAAGCCCCTGGGTATCAGCAATGAAATCGCCGTCCATGATGTAGTCAGGCTGATGAATCTGCAGCCGGTTGTGGATGCCAGTGAGTCTACCGGTTTCGATGCTATCGGGTCCGGTACCCGCCTGGGTAAGAAAATCCAAATCAAAGGCCGTTCAATATCCGGTCAACCCAAGCCCAATCAGCGCGTGGGACAAATCAAACTGGAGCAGGACTGGGACTCTGTCATGCTGATTCTGATGAACGATAACTATGAACCCCTGCAAATTTATGAGGCTGATCGCGCTGAAATCGAAGACGCGGTGAAAAGCAGTAGTGCGAAACGCCGTAATCGCGGTGCTCTGTCTGTCGCTCGTTTTATGAAAATCGGTAGCCTGGTGTGGAGTTGTGATGCGATCAGCGGCGAAGACACAGAAAAATCCGTTAAGTCTGCCTGAGTTTCTAAACTTTCCAGTACATTTCCGTGTAAAATAGCGGTTTTGCCGGAAAATCAACCCGACGCTATGGTATCCGTACATGATTTGCTGGGTTCGCAAGGGCCGTTTGCCAACTGCCAATCCGATTTTGCAGCTCGGCCTGCACAACAGGAAATGGCCCAACTCATCAATGAGATTCTGGAAACTCACGGTACTCTAGTCGCCGAAGCGGGTACCGGGACCGGCAAAACTTTTGCCTATCTGGTTCCCGCCTTGTTGAAAGCCCAGTCTGGTGAGTACAAAGTGATCATTTCTACCGGCACTCGCAATTTGCAGGATCAACTCTATTATCGTGACTTACCTTTAGTGAAAAAAGCATTAGGGGTTGGGGTGAAAACCGCGCTGTTGAAAGGTCGCGCCAACTACCTGTGTCATTATCGTTACGATCAGCAACAGCGCCAGGGCCGTCTGAGTTTACAACAATTGCAGGATTTTAAAGCCATATCCCAGTGGTTGCCTCGAACCGTCCGCGGAGACATAGCCGAGGTCAGTGGGGTACCTGAAGATGCGGCGGTGTGGCCCTTAGTGACCTCCAACGTTGATAATTGTCTAGGCTCCGACTGCCCCAATTTAAGTGACTGCTTTGTGGCTAAGGCACGTCGCAGCGCGCAGGATGCGGACTTGGTCGTGGTTAATCATCATTTATTTTTTGCAGATATGGCTTTGCGAGACGAGGGGTTCGGCGAAGTATTGCCGGGTGCCAATGCGTTTATTTTTGACGAAGCCCATCATTTGCCGGAAACAGCGAGTCGGTTTTTTGGCAGTAATGTCAGTGGTCGCCAACTGCTGGAGTTAACCAAAGACACTCGGGCGGAAATGTTAGAGGAAGCAGCCGATGTCGCGGAGATTCATGACATTTGTGATGCGGTAGATAAGTCCGTGAAAGATTTGCGTCTCAGTCTGGGAGATGTGGGGCAGCGTATTGCCTGGACCCAGAAACAGAATGAGGAAGTCCAGGAGTGTTTTGAACAGCTATTGTTTCATTGCGAAGCGCTGGAAGACTGCTTAAAGGAAGCCTCGGTGCGCAGTGGCGGCATTGATAATTGCCGCCGCCGGGCACAGGAATTACTGTATGGCTTGAGTCAGTTTCAATCCGAGCAAGAAAATCCAAGCGACGAAGTGGTGTGGTGTGAAACCCATCAAAGCAGTTTTACGCTGCACAAAACACCGACCCGGGTGGCAGAACAGTTTAGTGCCTACATGCAAAGCCAGCCGGGTGCCTGGATTTTTACCTCGGCCACGCTATCTGTAGCCGGAAATTTCAGCCATTTTCAGCAAGCGCTGGGGTTGGAATCATCACAGGTACATAGTTGGGAAAGTCCTTTTGATTTTACCCGACAGGCTTTGCTGTATATTCCCGAGGAACTTCCCGAACCCAATACACCGCAGCACCTGGATGCAGTGGCCTGTCTGGCTCGCCAAGTGATTGGGTATAGTCAAGGTCGGGCTTTCATTCTAGTGACCAGCTACAGAGCCTTGAACCAGATTGCAGCGCAGCTGAAAGATATTGATTACCCTTTACTGGTGCAAGGGGAACAATCGCGGGGAGAGTTGTTGCATTCCTTTCGACGCCAAGGAAACGCTGTGCTTATTGGTACCTCCAGTTTTTGGGAAGGTGTGGACGTCAAAGGTGAGGCTTTGTCATGTGTTATCATTGATAAATTACCCTTTGCTGCGCCGGACGACCCCGTATTACAGGCCCGAATTGACACCTTGCAGCAACAAGGACGTAATCCTTTCATGGAAATTCAATTGCCCCGTGCGGTTATAGGTTTAAAACAAGGCGTAGGGCGCTTGATTCGGGATCAAAGCGATACCGGTGCTCTGGTTATATGTGATCCGCGGATGATCAGTAAAAGTTACGGTCGCGTGTTCTTAGACAGCCTGCCTGCCATGACCAAAACCCGCAAACTGGAGCGGCTGGAGCGATTTTTTCAGTATTGCAAAACCCGGCAAACCGTTGCTGAACAATCTGAAAATCCACAGGAGTCTTAGCGTTATCATGAAAATACTGGCCTTGGATACGTCAACGGAAGCCTGTTCGGCTGCTTTGTACCTTGACGGTGAAATTTTGGAGCAATACCGATTGGCTCCGCGGGAACATTCTCAGCTTGTTTTGGGGATGTGTGAGGCGCTATTGGCTGAGGCCCAAATCCGTTTGCCTCAGCTGGATGCAGTGGCATTTGGTCGCGGCCCCGGCTCTTTTGTGGGCGTGCGTATTGCTACAGGCATTATTCAAGGCATGGCATATGCTACAGATTTACCGGTGGTACCGGTTTCCTCTCTTGCAGCACTGGCTCATGGCAGCGGCCGGACTCACGTGATTGCGGCTATTGATGCTCGAATGGAGGAAGTTTATTACGCTTACTACCATTGTGGGGAGGACAGTGCCACGGCATTGAGCGAAGAGGGTGTTTGCCCTGCGGGGAAACTGCCGTTACCGCCTGAGCACCGGGATTGGTTCGGCATAGGTTCCGGCTGGCAAAGCTATTCGCATGAATTACAAGCACGAACCGGTACTGAGTTCTGGGTTGAAGCTTTTCCTCGAGCAGCCAGTGTGGCTGCCCTGGCGATAGGCCAAGTGCGTTTAGGCCATACGGTAGATGCGGCAGCTGCATTACCCGTGTATATACGTGACCAAGTCGCGAAACCGCAACGAAAGTGAGTATTATCATGCCATTGAGCAAGAAACCAGCGTGGAAAACAATAGCGCTGTTGTTGATCGGGAGTATTATTCAGTTGGGTTGCGGCGGAAATGCCTTGAAACAAAGTCGTTTCGGCACGCCGCTTAGCAAGAATGACATCACCGATTCGATTGCTTCAGCCGCATTACCCGAACACGTGGACCTGAGCGGTAAGAGCATGTCTGAATTGGACTTGTCATTTATACAATTGCGTAAGGCCAATTTGTCCCAATCCTACTTAGTGGGTACTACTCTGGAACGCAGCAATTTGGAATATGCCAATCTGGAAGCAGCGAATCTCACCAATGCCAGATTAGTCTCTGCCGGTTTGGCCGGAGTGAATTTGAAAAACGCCAATCTGAGTGGGGCGGACTTAACCGGGGCTGTATTGGATGGAGCGGATTTAAGCGGTGCCAATTTGCAGGGCGCTAAACTGGACAGAACTACCCTGAGAAACATAAATTTGGCCGGTGCTAACTTGCGTGAAGTCAGTATGACCCAGGTCTTTTTGGGTGAGAGTAATCTTTCCAACTTGGATTTACGCGGTATCAATTTTCATAAATCCGATTTGAGTAACGCCATTCTGGTAGGGACTAACCTGGAAGGTACCGACCTCAGAGGGGTGGTTTTCAATAGTGCCGATTTGTCTCGGGCTAAATTGAGTCAGGCGATTTTGGTGGGAGCTGATATGCGTCAGGCCCACATGTACAATGCCACTATGGTTCGGGCCAATATGGAGCGTGTGGATTTGCGAGGGGCTAATGTATTTGCTTCTAACTTTACCGAGGCCAATTTGCGTCATGCAAAAATGCGGGGAGCCACAGTGGATGAGGCTAATTTTTTCGAAGCGGATTTGAGCAAGAGCAATATGCAAGGTGTCAGTGCCAAACACGCCCATTTTGAATGGTCCGTTCTGAACGAAGCCAACTTGAGAGAAGTCGACTTTTCCAACAGTAATCTCAGTCATGCCAAATTGAGAGATGCAGATTTGTATAAGGCCAATTTCTGGTTTTGTGTGTTATTGAGTGCGGATTTGCGTGGAGCGGACATGCGTCGGGTGGAGTTTACCCGGGCTACCATAAGTGGTGCGAATCTTGAAGGAGCCAATCTTCAGGGCGCCAAAAACATGAACCAGAGTATTGGTCTGGACAGGGCTATAAATTTGGAAAAGGCCCTGCTTTCCGTAGAGGATTGGAGATAGCGGCAAAAACGGTTGAACGCAATAACCTCGGAGATAATGTGACAGGGATAGCATTTTTTGCAGTTAAAGTTTGCAATGTTTTAACATTACGGCCGATACAAAGGTAGAATGTTAATAATAATGTAACAATATCCCATTCCATTAGAATAACGTTGATGAGTGCAGAATTTTCAGGTATTGGCGGGAGAAACTTTCCTTCCCGTCCCCACAAGTTAGCCGTCAGTCGGGTAAATCAGCCGGCTGCCGTGGGTTATGGTCAGGAAAAACCCCAGGCGCGCGCCCAAAGCTCCCAACAAAGAACAAGAACCCAAGCCTATGTGCAAACGGCTCAAATGGAATATACCCAGGATCGTGCTCAGTTCCAGCGCCTGGGAGGCGAGATGGCTTTACAGGCCAAAAATGCCATATCCGCTTACCAAAGCACCCAATATGCCGAGGAACGCATGCAGTTCACGACGGCCCTGGGAGTGGATGAGTACGTTTGAGCCGTTTGAACTAACTCAATAAGACGATAAAAAACTCAATAAAAAAGCGCGCCGAGGCGCGCTTTTTTTTGCTCTTTGTTTATTACCTTAGAAGCGAAATCCGAATTTTGCCGTACTGGTGGTATTTTCACCGGTTTTATCAATTTCCGCAGCCAGGTTAAACAGGCCCATATTGAAGTTCAAACCTACAAACACTTTGGTTAAATCAACGGTTTCCTTGGCAAACAGATCAGAATCTCCGGTGATGCGCACTTTACCCACACCGGCAAACGGCGTGGCCATGAGAAAGCCCTTGGAAATGGCGATTTCCAGTCCCATAGAGCTCAGATCCAGATGATCCACACCGCTAAGTACAGAGTAGGTCCCACGCAGGCCCAGTGCCGGCATCAAGGTACCGCCTTCAAGCAGCTCAAATCGCAGTTCTGCCCCCATGTTTTGCACATTACCGCTGGGATCTTTGGTCAATGAAGCACCCACATCCAGGCCAAACGGCAGGCCTTTATGGGCATGGACTTTGGCCAGGTATAAGTTGGTACCAAATTGATTACCGGTGGCACGTTTTAAACCCTGAGTACCCATTTCGGTTTGCGAAAATTCAATGGCCACATCAATACCTAACAACCCCATGGATTCCGCCGGAGCCACGGCTTTATAACTTAAGGCTGCACCCAACTCCTCAACCAGGTCCTGAAATAATGCTTGATCCATTAAACCTAAGTTTGCAGCCAAATCTATAGTGCTTTTACCGGCAAAGCAGGGCGATGACACAAAAGCGAATGACAGAGCAATCGGCAGTAATTTTTTCATGCGATTTTCCTTACCTATTCAGTCGGCACTCGTTTGTGCCAATGTCGTGAGTATGAAATGTAACGTTTAGTATAGACCGTATTTGCAAGAGCGATGCCCAACAGTCTATTTCGCTTAAGATTTCTATCGGCCGGCAGCTTTATTTAGTGAGGATCAACCGGGGGGAATTGTAAAAACTGAGAACTGGGTCTTAGCGTTTGCTTAATGATTGTACAATTCGGCGATAGCTTTGATAGCGCTGCTTATGAATTTTCCCGCAGTCCACCGCATTCATGATAGCGCAACCGGGTTCATTAAGATGGGTGCAGTTGTTAAATTTGCACTGTCCTAGAAACGATTCGAAATCAATAAAGCCCAGGCTGATGCGGTCCTGTGCCACATGGCCCAGGCCAAATTCGCGAATTCCGGGAGAATCTATGATGGAGCCACCACTGGGTAATTGATACAAGCGGGTAACGGAGGTGGTGTGTTTACCCAATCCGGAGGCGACAGATAAATCACCAATGCGTATATCATTATCCGGTAATAGGGTTTGGATCAAGGACGATTTGCCCACTCCCGATTGACCGACGAATATACTGGTTTTATCCGCCAAGCTTTCCCATAAGGCCTGTAAGCCGTCTTTTTGTTTGGTGCTGACGAAACAGACGTCATAACCAATGTCAACGTACAGCGCCAGTTCCTGGCGCAGATGCTCTTGTTCCGATGGGTTCAGAAGATCGATTTTGTTAAACAGAAGCAGTGGTTCAATGTCGGTTAAGCGAGCGGCAATGAGATAGCGATTAATCAGATCCAGGTCAAACTCGGGAACCGGTGCCGCCACTACCACAATCAAATCCACATTGGCGGCGATGGGCTTGAGTTGTTTATTGTATGCCGGTCGCGCCAGCAGTGTGTGGCGTTCCTGCAAAGCGGTGATAACGCCCACGTCCTGGCCGCTGGATTGCCAGAAGACACGGTCGCCGCACACCAGTTTAGGCAGGTTCTTCCGACTGAGGCAGTGGTGGTGTTTATGTTCCTGGTCCACTACATCAAAATTGGCGCCATAGTGAGCTACAATAAGGCCGGTTTGTTGCGGCCCCAATTCACTGCTATTGAGTATTTGTTCGGTTTTTTCCTGTACCCGGGCATCACGTCGGGCTTTGTCCTGCTCTACTTGTTTTTGTCGCCAGCGTTCGCGTCTGCCGGGGGTTTTAGAACTCATACTACCGAAAGCCTGTACATGCCGTCGCCTTATGCCTGTAATAGTGCATCCACTTTAGCTGCACAAATAAAGTCGTTGTCTGATAAACCGCCAATGGCATGGGTGCTGTAACGGACCAGACAGCGATTGTAACTGACTTCCAAGTCCGGGTGATGGTCCTGCTGGTGAGCCATCCATGCCACCGCATTGACGAATGCCATGGTCTGATAGTAATTCTTGAATTTAAAGGTCCGTTGGATTTCCTGTTTATCCGCGATAAATTCCCACTCAGGAATTTGTGGCATTAAGTTGTCGATCTCGGTGCTGTCCAGCGGTTTCACACCGCCTTCGCAGGGTTTACAGTTTTTTTGGGTCAGATCACAAACTTGGGTTTCACTCATGCTCAATCCTTGATGAATTTATAAAACTGTTTGTTCAGATAATCGGTCACAGCGGCTAATTGCGCGGCGTTGAATCCGGACTGTACCTGTGCATCACAGAATTTCACTCTGTTTGCGAGGTCTGAATAAACGTGGACGATACGATTGGGACGATTATGGATACGTGTATCATGACAACCCATACAATGTTCCTGATACAATTTTTCCCCATCCGGAGTGTCACCGGCTGCTGCTGTGCCACCGGCCCAAACGATGAGAATTACAGCAAAACTTATTAAGGTATATCGGTGTTTCATCTGTGGTTACTCCTGATAGCTCCTAACCAATAACGCCAACTTGAAACTCCTGATAATCGCAGGTTTCCCATTGCGCAGTAAGGGGTTTGTTGTCAATAGTTTGGGATCTATAGTTTTAGGCATGGTGCCTGATATAATACTCGATTTTCCAAAACACTGAATGTTTTTATTCACTTTGTTACTATAGTTAGTCAGTGACGTGCCGTAAATGGGTCTGTAACAAAAGTGTCTAATATCAAACAGAGGTAAGCATGGCGAAACAGGACAGTAATCTCATTTGGATCGACCTGGAAATGACGGGTCTGGATACCCAAATGGACAGTATTATCGAAATTGCGACCATTGTTACAGACAGTGAACTCAACATCCTGGCGGAAGGACCGGTTTTGGCCATTCATCAGAGTGATGCCATACTCGGTGGCATGGATGAATGGAACACCCGCCAACACAGTAAATCGGGTCTGATTGACCGGGTTAAAACCAGCGCTATTGACGAGGCGGAAGCCGAGGCACAAACCATCGCTTTTCTGAGTGAGCATATTGATAAAGGTAAATCGCCTATGTGCGGTAACAGCATTTGTCAGGACCGACGTTTTCTGGCGCGCTGTATGCCCGAACTGGAGGCGTATTTTCATTATCGTAATTTGGATGTGAGCACCTTGAAAGAGTTGGTCAGTCGCTGGGCTCCCGATGTCGCCAAAACATTGACCAAAAAAGGTGCGCATCTGGCATTGGATGATATTCGCGATTCTATCGAAGAATTGCAGCACTATCGCAAAAACTTTATTAAAGTGTAAACACGATTTTTGCAAGTTGCCGCATCGATGCGGCTGAGTAAAAATGTAAAAGATACGCCTGAACCTTGCAACAGAGCAAAACTTGTTTGATTCTTACTGTTCCCACTTGACAGTTTCAAAGACTCAGCGCACACTTAGCCCATGAGATTTCTGAGCACCCTTATGCTGACTAAGAAAGCGAATCGGATCCGCCGTATTCTGTGGAGCCCGCTCGCGTGGCGTGAGGAAATCATGAAGCATTAACTGCAGTGAACAATGAATTTCAAAAAGGCCGCGGACCGAAAGATCCACGGCCTTTTTTTTTACCCGGTTTCAACGCATGGTTTTAAACATGCAGACCGGAAAACCAGCCTTAAAACATGAGGATACTGATATGTCTGTTCCTGCCGCCTATTTGGGGGTGATTATAATTTGGTCCACAACACCCTTAGCCATTCAATGGAGCAGTCAGGGTTGGGGATTTGTATTTGGTGCCGCAGGCCGTATGTTGATTGGGATGGTTTTCTGCCTGAGTCTGCTGGTGCTGATCAACAAAAAACTATCCTGGCAGCGTCAGGCCCGTTGGACCTATGTGGCGGCGGGTTCAGGCATCTATGGCGCCATGCTGTGTGTTTATTGGGGCGCACAATACATTCCCTCTGGGTTGGTGGCAACCGTATTTGGATTAACACCGGTGGTCACCGGTGTTTTGGCGGCATTGATTTTGAAGGAGTCCTTTGGTGTCACGAAGTTACTGGGAGCCTTGTTGGGGATTACCGGCTTGTTCATTATTTTCCAGTCCGATATAAGTTTGAGTAACGATGTATGGAAAGGAGTGTGCGGTATCTTGATGGCGGTTTTTCTGCATGCGGGTAGTGCGGTATGGATGAAAAACATCGATGCCCAACTACCGGCCTTAAGCATCACGGCCGGCGGTCTGCTGTTTGCGGTGCCCTTGTATTTGCTCACTTGGTGGATTGTTGACGGTTCCCTGCACATGGATTATTTGGCCAGTACAGCTGCGTTGAAAACCGGAGCTGCTTTGATGTACTTGGGCGTGTTCGGAACAGTCATTGGTTTTTCTTTGTATTTTTATGTGCTTAAAAATATAGAGGCTAACAAAGTGGCCTTAATCACTTTGGTGACCCCCGTGCTAGCCTTGCTTATTGGGCATTTACTAAATGATGAACCGGTTTTGCTCAGTGTATGGCTGGGGGCCGCCTGTATTATTCTGGCGATCAGTGTGTACCAGTGGGGTGAGCAGGCACACCGGCTGGTGGACGTGTTCTCCAAGAGTTCGTAACGGTGCTGTAGCGGCTTAGGCGGAAAAGTTGTGTTTCACCTGGGTTGTCGTGAGAGTGTCAACCGGTTGCGGTTTGTTGATGGCATGGCCCTGGGCGTAACTGATGCCCAGTTCCTTCAGGCACAGGGTCGTTTCCTTGTCTTCTACAAATTCCGCGATGGTTTGAATGCCCATCAAATCAGCAACTGCGTGAATGGAGGATACCATAGTACGGTCAACTTGGTTCTTGCAAATCTCTTTTATGAACATGCCGTCTATTTTCAGATAATCTACCTTGAGCTGTTTGAGGTAGGCAAAAGAACTCATGCCACTGCCGAAATCATCCAAGGAGAATTCAAAACCCAAGTCGCGCAACTGGAATATAAAATGTTCGGCATCCACCAGATTGTCTATGGCAGCAGTTTCGGTAATTTCAAAACAAATTTGCCACGCTTGTAAATTCCAGTGATGTAATTGTTCGATAATGTACGCAACAAACTCGCGATCGCAAATGGATTGTGCAGACAGATTGATGGCGCATTTAAAATCCGAGTTGACTAAGCCATTCATAGCGATAAATTGAAATACATTTTTCACCACCCAACGGTCGATCAGGGGCATCAGTTGAAAGCGTTCGGCAGCCGGTATGAACTCGCCGGGTCCGATAATTTTCCCGGAATCGTCACTCAGACGCAGAAGAAACTCATAAAACCCATGCTCACTTTCCTGCGTCAATGACATGATTTTCTGACAATAGAGCCGAAAGCGGTTTTTCTCCAACGCCTGATTGATCTTTTGCACCCATTGCATTTCGCCGCGGTGTTGCAACAGTAGAAAGTTATGTTGATCATAAACCTGGATGCGATTGCGCCCCAAGCGTTTTGCCAGATAGCAGGCGGAATCGGCTTCATTGAGGACTTCGTTGGAATTGTTGCTGGAGGCTCTGATGGCGGTAAGGCCGAAACTGGCACCAATGTCAAAACGGTTGTGACTCCACTGAAATTTGTACTGTTTCAATGCTTCCAGAGTCGAAGTCACGATGTCCATTGCTTTGCTTTCCGGGCATCCATGCAGCAATATGGCAAATTCATCACCACCCAGGCGGGCAAATGTATCATTATTCCGGAGTTTTTCATGGACAAGCATCGTGAACTGCTTCAATAGTTCGTCGCCGGCCAAATGACCGCAATTGTCATTGATAATTTTAAAATTATCCAAGTCAATGTAAACCAAGCTGTGTTCCAAATCATCTACCCGGGCATTGTCCAGGGCACGGCGCAAACGCACATCAAATTCACGTCGATTGATCAAGCCGGTGAGGGGGTCGTGAGTGGCCTGATGGTTTAACATGCGCGTGAGGTTGTGCATTTGAGTAACGTCATGCAAAACCAGCACACAACCCATTATTTGGTTGTCAAAATGTCGAATGGGCGCTGCGGTAACATCAATAATATACTCCGAGCCGTCTCGGGCGACCAAAACACAACTTTTTTCAACCACGGTATGCCCATTTCCGGCCAGGCATCGTTCTATGGGGTCTTTGATACGTAAGCGAGTCACCTGATTTTCAAGGCTTATACGATTGTGGTAATCCTTACCACAGAGTTCTGCGTTGTTTAGCCCAATAAGTGATTCTGCCGCTGCATTGACATATTCGATCACACCATCCGGACTGACCGTCAGTACAGCGTCACCAATCGCGGCCAAGGTTACCTGGGCACGTTCTTTCGCCTCAATCAGTTCCGATTCCGTCTGTTTTTGCCGAGTAACATCCTGCGCCGTTGCCGAGAGACCAATGACTGAGCCATTGCTATCGAACTGAATTTCACCTTCCTGGTGGATGATGTGGATTTTGTTTTGCTCCGTGATAATGGGGTGGTCAATACTTAATGCGGTTTTGTATTCAACGGCTTTGGCTATGGCTTGTTTAAACTGCTGTTGTTCTGCCGTGGGTATGCCTTGGATAAAGCTATCCATCGAAACATGATCACTTGGGTCAATCCCAAACATTTCGTAAAACGGGTCCGATCCGCTGATCAGATCAGAACGCAAATCCCAGGTCCAACTGCTCATGCGAGCAATGCGTTGTGCGTGATTGAGTTTTTTACGGTTATCACGCAGTGCATTTTCGGTATGACGCAAATGCGATAGATCCCGGATTCCACAAAGAATACTGGTGGGTTCTCCCGATTCATCTCTGACCACGCGAATAGTCACTTCGATGGGTTTTCCAATGGGGTTAGTGGGATCGTCCACTTCTTTGGTAAAAAAAGCATCACGCCGATCCAGGCGGGCCTGGCAACCGGGGCATGGGATTTTTTCCGGTTTTAAGTGGATCAGGGTTTTCACATCTTTACCCAGCACTTCTGCTTCAGGTTTACCAACTTGGCGGTAGAATGCTTTATTGGCACGAAGGACAATATCGTTGAGGTCCACCAGATACATGGGGTCTTCCAGAAAGTCCATGGCATAAGTCCATTGTGCTGCGGTTCTTTCCAGTTCGGTTCTATTGGATCGTATTTGGCGTAAAAGAAATGCTGTATAAATCAACAGGCTAATCAGAAACAGGCTCACAAGGGCGAAAGCCGCTTGTTCCAATGTGTGACCGTGACCGGTATCCACAGTGGTTTGCACAGCGGCCTGTAAGGATAGGGATACTGCGAGCAAACTGAGGCTGAGGATTAATCGCTTCATGCTGAACCACTAAAAATTTAAAGAACAAGAAAAAGGTTGCAAGACTGTGTCTTAGACGTTTTATCGTCGCAACTTATGTCTAACTTAACGTCTAATTTGAGCCGTTAAGGTTAACTTCAGGTTTGCCAAAGGCGTACACAAAGGAGGGTTATAGTATGCGGCGGGATTTCCAGTAAGCGTCACGCCAGTACGGGTTTTGCAGCTGTGAAATCATCACACCGCGTGAAGTTGATGCATGCATAAAGCGCCCATCCGCCAGGTAAATGCCCGCGTGACGGTCTTTTTTACTGGTCTTGAAAAATACCAAATCACCCGCGCGCAGTTCCTTGTCTGAGATTTGTTTACCACTTTGTGCCAGCAATTGGGTCGAACGGGGGACATCCAGGCCTAATGCGGTTTTCAATGCGGCGTGAATAAAGCCGGAGCAGTCGATACCGCGTTTGTCATTACCACCGTATTTATAGGGTACGCCTTCCCAAGAGGCATAGACGGTATTGAGTTTGTGTAAGACTTGGTTTTGTGACTTGTCCGGGATTGGATTCGCACCGGCGCTAGGTGCCAAAACCCGCGGCGGCTGACTCCCGCAGGCGCTGAGCCAAAATGCCGCACTGATCAGTACAGTAATAAAAGATATGTGTTTGATATTTTTGATGTATTTGGGTTTCATCATCATTCTCACGGCTTTTTTTACAGTTTGCATCAGAAACTGTATCGTCTACAGCGGGAATTCTTAAAGTCTGGACTGTTGATCCAGTGCCCACTCTACGTGTTCTCGCACCAAAATCGAAGGGTGGTATTTTCGATTCAGTAAGGCGTGCCGGATGGCGCTTGTCGGGGTGGCATTGCCTAAAGCTACCGCTAGATTTCTGAGCCAACATTCATAGCCGATACGACGTATGGGACTGCCTTCAAACCGGGTTCGGAACTGAGACTCAGTCCAGCTAAACAAATCCACCAGGGTAGCCTGATCCAGGCTGTGACGACTATGAAAATCCATCTCCTGACTGATATGGGCAAAACGGTTCCAGGGGCATACCAGTTGACAGTCATCGCATCCGTAGATGCGGTTACCCAGGGAAGGACGAAATTCCGGTGGTATGGATTGCTTCAATTCAATGGTGAGATATGAGATACAGCGCCGTGCATCCACCTGATAGGGAGCAACAATCGCCTGGGTGGGGCACGCGTCCAGGCATTGTTGACAAGTACCGCAATGGTTACTGGCCGCGTCATCGGCAGGTAGGGGTAGGTCAGTGTAAATCTCCCCGAGGAAAAACCAGGAACCGGCATTTTGTTGGATCAAATTACTGTGTTTGCCAATCCACCCCAGTCCGGCTTTTTCGGCCAGAGCTTTTTCTAACACCGGTGCGCTATCAGTAAATACCCGGTAGCCGAAGGGGCCGATATGGTTTTGAATGCGTTTTGCCAGGGCTTGTAGACGTTTTCGCAGCAGCTTGTGATAGTCACGGCCCAAGGCGTAGCGGGAAATATACGCTTGCTGATCGTTATGCAGTACTTCCTCCGCGGTATGCATGTTTTCCGGCAAATAATCCATTCGTGCACAAATAACGCTGATGGTACCGGGTTCGATTGCCTGCGGCCGGCTGCGTTTTACCCCATGGCGCTGCATATAGTCCATTTGTCCGTGAAAGCCTCGCTCCAACCAGTTGAGTAAATGGACCTCAGCGTTTTGCAGGTCGATGTCACTGATTCCCAGTTGCTGAAAACCCAATTCAATGCCCCAGGACTTGATATTTTTTACAAGTTGTAAAAAATCCATGTTGGAGTATGGTTTCCCGGAGTCTGTCATGGTAAACCCCGGTATATAATGTATAAATAGGTCATTGGTTTTAGTTTCTGGATCAGTGAAAAAACAATCGTAAATTAAACTATCAAATTATGAACTAAATTATGAACCAAAAGCGCAACAACATTGAAGCTATTTTGTACACGGCGGCCCAGGTTAGAGAATTGGACCGAATCACCATTGAGGAGCAAGGCATTCCCGGTATGACCTTAATGGAACATGCCGGTGCGGCGGTGTTTAATGCATTACACCGGCGTTGGCCGCGTGCGCGTAACATCGCTGTGCTGTGTGGAGTGGGTAATAATGCAGGAGATGGCTATGTGATTGCCCGATTAGCCGATGCCGCCGGTCTGCGCACTCGTGTGTATCAAGTGGGTGATCGCGCCAAGCTCAAGGGTGACGCACTGACGGCTTTTGAACGCTTGGAAGGCAGCCATGTGGAGATTCGGCCGTTCCAAAATGACAGCTTTGAAATGTACGATGTCATTGTGGATGCTCTATTGGGTACGGGTTTGCAAGGAGCGGTCAGCGGAGATTGGCTCAGCGCCGTAGAAAACATCAATCAAGCTCGGGGTACGGATCTGAGTACTCCGGGACAGGCCACGGCTGTAGTTTCTGTGGACATACCAACGGGCTTACACGCCGATACCGGTCGAGTGTTGGGCGCCGCGGTTGAGGCTGACCTCACCGTGACCTTTATTGGTTTAAAGCAAGGTTTACTCACTGGTGCCGGCCCGGACTGTTGTGGTGAAATTCTGTTTGATGATTTGCGGGTACCACACGAGGTTTATGAGCAAGTTCCCGGTTCCTGTCGCTCCTTTCGGGTCGAAGACGGTGCGGTGCTGACTCCAAGAAAGAAAACCACATACAAGAACCAATGCGGTCATGTTTTAGTGGTGGGTGGTTTTCGAGGTCTTTCCGGTGCTGCACGGATGGCGGGCGAGGCCGCGTTGCGCTGTGGCGCGGGTTTGGTGAGTGTGGCCGCTCATCCCGATACTGCGGGTACTCTGAATATCGCCCGGCCTGAACTTATGAGTCATGCCGTGGCCAGCTCGACGGAATTGCTACCCTTACTGCGCAAAGTAGATGTGGTAGCCATTGGCCCCGGACTAGGGCTGGACCATTGGTCGGTACCGCTTTTCGATGCCGTGATTCAAACGAATAAACCCTTATTGTTGGATGCCGATGCCCTGACTCTGTTGGCGGCAAAGGGCCACAAAAATGCCCAATGGGTATTGACCCCGCATCCCGGTGAGGCGTCTCGCTTACTCAATTGTCCCACGCACGAGGTGCAGGATGATCGGTTTTATGCCATTAAGGAAATCCAGCAACGCTATGGGGGAGTGTGTGTTTTGAAAGGGTGTGGCACATTGATAAGCGACGGTAAGGAGACCGTTTTGTGTCCCGCAGGAAATCCCGGCATGGCCGCTGGAGGCATGGGTGATGTACTCAGCGGTGTGATTGCAGCATTAATGGGGCAGGGCTTGGATCCCATGACTGCGGCTCTTGAGGGGGTGGCTGTGCATGCAGCAGCAGCGGATCTAGCGTCACAGGCCGGGGAACGTGGATTGCTCGCTACAGATTTATTTGTGCACTTACGCAATTTGGTCAACAGGGGAGAATAAGGGTGCGTCTTTGGCATTTGGCCGATGAGACGGCCATGATGGATTTGGCTCGATTGCTGGCCCCGGTTTTGAAGAACGGCATGACGGTGTATTTACACGGTGATTTGGGCGCCGGAAAAACAACACTGGTTCGTGGTATTTTACGGACTTTGGGTCACCAAGGCGCTGTGAAAAGTCCCACTTATACTTTGGTGGAGCCTTATGAATTGGAAGGAGTCACGTTGAATCATTTTGATTTGTATCGCCTCGCCGATCCCGAAGAGTTGGAATATATGGGCATACGAGATTACTTCGGCAGCCATGCTCTGAATTTAATTGAATGGCCGGAAAAAGGCCAAGGTGTCTTACCCTCTGCGGATTTGCACTGCTATCTGGAGTATGAAAATGGCGGTAGACGTCTTACCTTGGAATCCACCTCGGCAGAATTGCAGCGAGTCATTGACCGTCTTGCACTCGTCGCTGAGTAAGTTTGTTATTTTTACCAAAAAAGCGTAAGTGGCAAGACAGCTTTGAGCTGGTATACTTGAGACACTCCTGGTCGATGCTATAGGGTTAAAGGTGTAAATATTGCATGACACCGTACTACTGGATATTGGCTCGTGAATCAGGTCCGAGCGAATCAATACGATTGATGTGGCCCGGAGAACACAAGCATGACACGAAAGAACAAGATGAGGCGGCATGTTTGCTAGTAAAAAAACCATAGTTTGGGGTGTTCTGGGTCTGGTGGCAGCCCTGGTAACAGCCGTCGTAACCGCAGCCCCCCTGACTGAGATCCAAGGGCTGCGTTTGTGGGCCGGGCCGGAGTCCAGTCGTCTGGTATTGGATATCAGCGCGCCGGTCGAACACAAAGTGTTTGTCCTAAATAATCCTCTACGCGTGGTGATCGATCTGAAACAGGCTCGTATGGGTGACCGTGTTACCACGCCCAATGCCAAAAACAGTGTTGTAAAGAGTATTCGCAGTGCTGCCCACGGTGATGAGTTGCGCATTGTCTTGGACATGAAACAATCCGCCAAAGCCAAAAGCTTTTTACTCCGTCCGCATCAAAATTACGGTCATCGTCTGGTGTTGGACTTGGACAATGTTACCTCGGATAGAAAAGCACTGAAAACCGTCAAACCCAAGCCTCACCGCCAACTGCGCCCTTTGGTTGTGGCCATCGATGCCGGTCATGGCGGTGATGACCCCGGTGCAGTGGGTAAAAACGGCACCTCGGAAAAAGATGTGGTGTTGTCTATTTCTCGACGCCTGCACGATATGCTTAACCGGGAAAAAGGTATTAAAGCCGTTATGGTGCGCAGCGATGATTATTATGTGAGTCTGCGCAGCCGCATGCAAAAAGCCAGAGACAAGCGCGCCGATTTGTTTATTTCCATCCATGCCGATGCAGTGGAGAATGGAATGGCAGAGGGAGCTTCGGTATACGTGTTATCGCAAAAAGGTGCCAGTAGTGAAGCAGCTCGCTGGTTAGCCTCCTCGCAAAACGATTCCGATTTGTTGGGCGGTGTCAGTCTGGATGACAAAGACGAATTGCTGGCATCCGTGTTATTGGATTTGTCCCAAAATGCCACGATAGCCGCAAGCACCTCAGTAGGCGAAACCGTATTAGGACAACTGCAACGGGTGACTAAATTACATAAGGATGAAGTGGAAAATGCCGGGTTCGTGGTGCTAAAGTCGCCGGATATTCCCTCAATATTGGTTGAAACCGGCTTTATTTCCAATCCCAAAGAAGAATCCAAATTGCGTAGCCGGCATTACCAGCACAAAGTGGCCTTGGCGTTGGTAAAGGGTATTAAAAGCTTTTTCCACAAAAATCCCGTTGCCGGAACCTATTTTAGTCGTAGCCAGGTAGCGGGAGGCCACCAAATGTATGAAATCCGCAAAGGTGACACTTTAAGCGCCATCGCTCGACGATACAAAGTGGATCAGCAGCGACTGCGTCAGGTGAATCAACTCAGTAACGATACTCTTTTACCGGGGCAGATTCTACGTATTCCTCAGGTGTTGTGAGGCTCGAAAATCTCCTCCAAAGATGTCCGAACGCAACACAAGCCTTGTGATGTCAATCACAAAAGCCCACAAAAGATCTATATAGCCGCAACATCCTATTTACTCCCTCCATCATCGGCCGTTAGTTCTCCTATGACGCCGATGAAAACTGTATTCCTGATTTTGTGCTCTTTGACGCTTTGTTCTTGTACTGCCGTATTGATACATGAAGCGGATTCTGATAAACGCTTACAGAAAGTGGACCCCGGTTCCACAATAGTTTTGGATGCTTATGAAAAGGATGGTTCGGCTTATATTTGCATCCGGCAAACCAAAGTATCGGAGGATTATTCCAAACACGCCCGTTTTGATTACGTATTGAGAGTCCCGTTGCCATCCAATCCGGACATGCGTTTTACCTATCATTCCGATTCAGATTATCCTTCATATAGAGCAACAAAAAAGGATGTTGTGCAACAAAGTTGTGTACCAAGCGGAGAAAAACTGAGTATGCTACAGGTAACAAGCTCGGAGACCGTCGTCTTGCCGGAGGATAGTAATCACGCAATATATGTACGATATGCAACAAAAACGAACGAAGCTCCGGTGTTGCTTGCATTGGGGTATGTGGGCAAAGAAGCTATTACAGTAAAACACCGCATCAGCGCACGCCAGATAAATGTACATCAATACAATATAGATTTAACCTACAGTGGACTGTTTGACCACCCCCGATCGGCAAAACCTATTTTAAAATTGCTGGCGCCAATAACGGTGGCAGTGGATGTGGCGCTGACTGCAGTGGTACTGACGGTCCTGTCTTATTTTCATTGGTAATGTTCTGTAACACGTCGACTGACGTGTTCAACGATTTCTTTGAACCTTGCCAAATATCCTAATACTAACTAAATTATGGGGATATGACTGTAATTTTTATCATCGCTACCGCTTTGGTCGTTAATGTTGGAATTGGCATTAAGGTTTATCTGCGGCTTAGGCGAGGCAAACCGGTGACGGCTGTTGCCGTTGCTATCGGTACAGTAGTCGTGTTGTCGTCACTTTGTCCCATACCCACTCATGGCGGTATTAGTTTTCTGGGTGAGCTTTTGATCGATGACCTCTATCGTTCTGTGTTGAAACCCGTAGTTGATCCCGGTGAAGATGGCAAAAGAAAACATTTTTTAAAACAATTGGAGCAACGTTTTAAAGGCATACTTGCGTTTAAAACCGGAGCGGATTTGGGCGGAGGCTGGTTCTTTGTAACATTGTCCGGGGGAGAGAGCGCTTGGTATGAACGGCAAAGCGGCTTGGTTTGGAGCACGCCCCTGGTCTTTTCCCGCACCGAGCCGATGATGGCATTAGATTCCGCCAAGCAACGTTGTCGCCGGCTCCATCCGCATGGTTACTGGGCTTTACCCACGGAAGCGGAGCGTTACCAGTTTTGGCGTGCCGCCGGGATCAAATATTTGCCCCACAAAGCGGAGCCTGCCATGGCTTATATTGTGGACACACAGCTGCGCATGGAGGTTCCCAGTGTATCTTTGCTGTCGCAGGGGAATAGTTCAGCAAGCGGCGACCTTAAACCATTGTTGATTCGATGTGTCGCTCTGGGCCCAGGGGCACCGTTGCGGGGCTATGTTCAAAACGACATCAGCTTGGAACAGTGGAACCGATTCCAAATCTCCAAGCTAAAGTAAAGTATCAGAATTAAACGATGCACATGGAGTGGAACTTTTATTGCGTTAGACTGCCATAGTTTGTAACACCACATCCAGAGGAAAGGCTATGGATTCCATGGATAAGAACAAACAGGATTTTTACTTAAAACTGCGCGGCAAACTCAATGCCTGGTCCCAATCCCGCAAGGGCAGTGGCAATCCCTGGGTAGAGTATTTGTTATTTGCACCGGACCTGTTTCACTTGTTGTGTAAACTGTCGCTGGATCCGGATGTGCCCACCCAGGAAAAAGCCAAATTGGGCTTGGCGATTACTTACTTCGTGTTTCCGCTGGATTTGGTTCCGGAAATTCTACTGGGTCCCGCCGGTTATGTGGACGACACCGCCTTGGCCGCATATGTATTACACGGCTTGCTTAATAATGTATCAAAAGACGTGCTGATTAAACACTGGGCCGGAAAAGACAATTTGCTGGAAGTAATTCAAAAAACCTTGAAAGCAGCGAACGAAATGTTGAGCGCAGGTGTTTGGGGTAGTTTGAAGCGCATTGGTGGTAGACACTGAACTGTTGATAAAAATACATTAAAAAAACGGCCCCATGGGAGCCGTTTTCAAATCAGTTGTTACCTTAATTTAACTGCACCATTACAAAACCGGAAGTCAGCATTCCGGTGTCCTCATCCAGTAACCCGGTTGCTACAACACCTCGAACTGCGCTGCCGTTATTCAAACGAGCCTGCAAATCATTGAGGTAGTTGCTGAAGGAAAGATGCAACTGCCAAGTTCCGTTGTCACGAATGTAGTACAGGCCCAGATCAAATACATTGGAGCGAAGCACGGGTGCTGTTGTTAATTGCTTGAGGTCGATGGCGACTCCACCGCGGGCATAATGGTGAAACAGTCCCGTACCGTTTAGATCCAGACTGACTGTATTGGCAACGCTGTCAATGGATAATGCGGTTGTTGACGTGGCAGGCCAACCCACCGCCATAACACCTTGTACCTTGGATAAATCAATAATGGTAAGTGCGCTGAAATCCGGATCAGCGGCAGTACCAAAGGGAGTGACGAATCCGCGAAGTTTCACCACCGTTCCGGTGTTAATATTGGTCAGATCCAGAGTACCGCTGTCAATTTGGTAGGCAGTTGGATCGGCATCCATTTGGGCGCCGCTACCGGTGAAATCAAACAAGGTGAGGCGTCTGCCATCGATGCTTTGCAGCTCTACCACCAAGGCAGGTGAAGTGCTGACCACGGTAGCACGCAAAGTGGTCAACTGCATGTGAGCGTAGCCGTCGGTAGCATCCAGTTCCAGGTTTTGAGATGAAGCATTGGTGAGTGCTCCAAAAACGGAAATACGTTGTCCTATGGATATATCTGCTGCAGTTGCTGTTTCCATGGACATTTGCCTGCGTACGACGGTATTGTCGCCCACCGTTACCTGAACCTGATCATTAAAGATAACGCTGCCACCGGCACGGACTAAGGTGGCACCTTTCACAGTAAATACATTGCCGCTACGACTAATGACATTACCGCTGACCACATCCATATCTCCGCCGGGTACACTGGAGCCGGCCATGACGGCGCGGGCTTCAAATCGCACGGGATTAAATTTCAAGTCCCCCAATACAATGACACCGATCAGCGGATTTTGTTGGTTCAAAAGATCCAAACCTGCGCCGCCTTGCAGGCGGGAACCATTAATGTCATATACGGTTTCGTTGTTCGTTGTTACTTTTAAGGTACCGAAATTTTCGTCACCGCCACTGATCAGGTGGATGAAGGGACGTATGATCAGCCGAAACCCCGAGTCTGCAACATCCACCGATTTTAAAGCGCCCCGGGCTCGGTGAATCTTGGGCGATTCCAGATCTACTTCCGCCTGCAAGAAAGGCTGTACCGTGACCACCGGCGTGGCACCGCTTAGATCTACCGAATGAGAAGCACTCAGGTCAAAATCCAATGTTAAATGTGCCGGAACGCCGGGGCCAATAAACAGAGAGTTGCGGTCTTCCAGCTTAACGTTCAATTCCAGTGTGGTGATTGTATTTCCGGATTCGTCCTGTAAAGTACCTGCAGCCACTGCATTGCCGCTATTGTCTTCAATCTGTATGTCGGCGTTGCGGTAGTCCAGCGTGATTTTGGCATTCACATAGGTGCCGGTTGGGATAGTTGCGGCAGTCAGAAATTCCGTCATTTCGGTGTATTGAGCAAAATCCACCCGGGTTGCCACCGGGAGTGTCTGAATGACCGCCCCGTTGGCTTTGGTGAGTTCCAGGGCGACCACATCCACGTTGTAGCTGACAAAATCTCCAGGTGCGTCCGTTAGCCCGATAACCACTTGGCCTGTATCCGAATCCTCGGTTGTCTGCGGACCACATCCAGTGGTCAAAGCAAGTATCAATACCAACGCCGGCGCGACGCTGATTCCGTTTAGCTTGGATTTTAATTTTTGAAATATCATGGTTATTCCCTCTTGGTTTCTCTTCCATACTGAAAAGACGGCAAGCGGGGAGATATTTGAAATAATGTGAAAATTCACACTAATGGGTGAGGGGTGTCGAAGCGAGGGCTAACCCACCATGCAATGTGGGGTTCCGTTAGGTAAAACCAAGGTGAACGTAGAGCCGTGTCCGAGTTCGCTTGTAACCGTTATATCACCCCCCATGAGGTGGCTTAAACGTCGGGAAATCGTGAGCCCCAGGCCGGTGCCGCCGTATTTAACCGAGGTTTTCTTATCGGCTTGTGTAAATGCCTCAAACACCCGGGAAAGCTGCTCTTCGGTCATGCCGATACCCGTATCTGTGATGGCGCAAGTTGTATATTTATCCTGGCTGGTCACATAAATATTGATTTCGCCGTTGTGGGTAAACTTGGTGGCGTTGCTGATTAAGTTCAGTATCACCTGGCGCAGTCTCACCGGATCCGCCAGTACCTTATTGTTGTTATCGCTAAAATGAAACTGTAGCGTGTTGCGGTTTCTTTCTATCAACGGTTGTACATCGTATCGAATTTCTTTAAGAAAAGGCTCAAGCTTGATGGGTTCGGTGACCACTTCCAATTTACCGGCCTCTATTTTTGATAGGTCCAGCATGTCATTGATCAGGCGATTAAGATGACTGGCGGAACTGCGGATTTTGTTCAAGTCGTCTTGTGTATTCTTATCCTGGGTGGTATCCAGAATGAGTTCACTGTAGCCAATAATGGCATTTAGGGGCGTACGTAACTCATGGCTGACATTGGCAAGAAAGTCGCTTTTTATTTTATTGGCGTTGCGAGCATCGTCTCTTTCGCGTACCTGCAGTTTCAGCTCTTCAAGCCGGTCCACCAATTGATCCGATAAGTACTTAAAGGAGCGTGCCAGGGCGCCGACTTCATCGTTTTGTTTTGAAATCGATTCCGGCAAATCCAGGTACTTATCGCCTTGGTTGCTATGGACCAGATTCGTCAACAAACTAATGGGTTTGGTCAGACTTTTAGTGATGATCAAACTACCTACAATTAACACCAACAGGGTGGTAGCCAGCATTCTCACCAGCCAAACAATAGAATCATCTTCAGTGCTGACCCCACTCTGAATCGCATAGGCAATGTGGGCATTGGCGAGGTGTTTACCGGTGAAAGAAATAGGGTGAATGATTTCCTTTGCTGATCGGGAGTCTTCCAGCAGGAAAACCGGTTTAACTAAGATTTCATCGCTGTTTGTTGCCGTGGGCATTACATCGCCCACTCGATTCATATCTGTGTGAGACAGTATGGTACCGTCGGTTCGAACCACCGCTGCATAAAGATAGCGTTGTTCCGACGAGGTAACCGTAACCAGATCTTCCAAAAGGGTATAATCATGGGTCAGCAGAGCCTCAATACTGCTTGCCGCCAGTGTGCGGACTTGGGATTTAGCCTGATGAAACTGAAATGCCTCCAATCGGTGGTTGGCATTTTGGATCAGCAGGAAACCCATACCGACAATAGACACAGCGACAAGCAATATCAAACTAAATACAAATTTAGTATGCAGGCTTAGTTGCATGGTACGGTAGAGTCTGAGCCTATAGGTTTGCTTCTTTTTTCAAGTGCTTTAACCTGGTTTCCACTTGCTCGTTATAGGGCACAAACTTCCCAATTTTCATATTGCGCAGTGGTTTCATGGTATCTTCGTCGGCGTTTAAGAGCGCCTCACGAACTGTTTTTACCATGGCGTTATCAGATTCATGGGTGGTAAATATAAGACCTTCCGGGAATGCGTCCGTTTTATCGAAAAAGGTGAGTTCTCCCGTATCTACTTTTTTGGATAAGATACCATAACTGACATCACACATCACGGCTGCATCAGCTTCACCGAGCATGACCATGTAGGCTGCCTTTTTAAGGTCTTTTGTAAAGTTGATGTTTACCTCTTTATCGATATCGATACCGTGTTTCATCAAATAGGCCTTAGGGGCAAGATAGGCACCGGCTCCAAATGGGCTGATTAACGCTATTTTTTTCCCTTTCAGTTCGCTGACACTCTTGATAGGACTATCGCTTCGAACCAGAAACCGACCCTGGCTATAGATGCTATTACTGGTGTTTTCCATTTGTACCACGGGAATAATCTTGGCGCCCTCTTTCAATAGATCGTACAAATAGGAATTGGCGAACACAAAATCCACTTCGGCCAGTGTTTTTTTAGCTTGCTCCAAACCCCTGGGAGTAACTATGTCCACCTTCATGTTTAGTTTTTTCGACAGATAGTCGGCCAGGGGTTTCCATTGTGAATGGATTTTTTTTGCCGGCGCCGGCATCAAGACAGCCAAAGTGACCGATTTGACCGCAAGCGTTGCGGGTTGGGTTTTAGCTACCACTGTTCCAGCAATTGTAGAACATAGAAAAAACAACAAGATAGATAGAGAGGGCAAATTTTTCATAGTGGGCTCGTTGGTTTATTGGGATATGCATTAATATCGGTAGCTTTGCTTGAAATTTGAGTCAAGGTGGCATTTTCATAGCTTTTTTGATCGACACGAAATAGTTTAGCGGTTAACTCGGGATATACGCTAAGCATCTGAAGCTAAATGTATTCCGAATGTCACACTTAACGGTTTTAATCTGGAAGTCATTCCAGTAGAATAGTGGCTTCCGGTTGCGTAAGCATTTCAATCGGGTCCAGGTGCGAACACGTGGTAATGCACTGAGAAACCAGCTGTTTATATTGTTCCTTCGGGAGGCTGCTTAAGTAGGAAACTTAGTATGCAGGGAAGTATGGTAGTCCTGTAAATGCGTTTCCAGTCCCGTCCTCGTAAATTTCCCTGGTATTTTCCATCGTTGATGGAGTCAACGCCGTAATTCTTTGCACAGAGGATTGATTTATGAAAACAATAAATCGGTGGAGATCGACTGGTTTGATTTCCGGGTTATTTTTTTGCTTGTATGCACCAGTGTCATTGTGGGCGACAGAACAGTCGTACACATTGTTTGAATCCGGTCAGGTTCGACCCTTGGCATTATCACCCGGGGGGGATCGAGTTTATGCGGTAAATACACCGGATAACGCTTTAGAAGTATTTTCCGTTACCGACAGCGGTCTTAAACACGAGGCATCTATTCCTGTGGGATTAGAGCCCATAGCCGTGAGTCTGCGTAACAAAAATGAAGCTTGGGTAGTAAACCATGTGTCCGATAGCGTTAGTATTGTGCGTTTGGAGCCCGGCAAAGAACGTGTTGTCAAAACTTTATTAGTTGGCGACGAGCCGCGCGATGTGGTTTTTGCCGGTGCTAATAATAAACACGCGTTTATAACCACCGCACATCGTGGTCAAAATGTCCCCTATGATCCGCAATTAACCACTCCTGGAGTGGATCGCGCGGACGTTTGGGTTTTTGATGGAGAAAATCCCGGTGACAATTTAGAAGGTACTCCGGTAAATATTATCACTTTGTTTACCGATACACCCCGTGCATTGACGGTTTCGGCCAACGGTCAAAACGTTTTTGCAGCCGGTTTTAAAACCGGTAACCAGACCACCACTGTTTGGCATCTGAAAATTTTGCAAAACGGTGGTATTCCAGAGCCCAGCACTAACATAACCGGTGAATTTATTCCTTCTTCCGGCCTGATTGTTCGTTACAACGGTGAGCATTGGGTTGATGAAATCGGTCGTATCTGGGACGAACATGTGAAATTTAATCTGCCTGATAGAGACGTATTCATCATTGACGCTAATGCCAACCCTCCCGCATTGACTAATGCCAAACTGAAGGATTATTCCGGCGTGGGTACGGTATTGTTTAACATGATTGAGAACCCTGCTAACGGTAAAGTGTATGTAAGTAACCTGGAAGCCAGAAATGAAGTGCGTTTTGAAGGCCACGGTTATGTGGCAGGTAAAACCGTACGTGGCCAATTTATTCAAAACCGTATTTCTGTACTGGATAAAAAGGGCGGGGTACAACATCGTCACTTGAATAAACACATTAACTATGAGAAGGAATGCTGTGATCCCATTCCCAATGATGAAAATGCCCGTAGTTTAGCCACGCCCATGGGCATGGCGATCAGCCAGGATGGGGCAACTTTGTATGTTGCCGCTTTCGGTTCCTCTAAAGTAGGAATTTATAATACAGCCGAACTGGAAAAAGATACTTTCGTACCTTCCACCGATGATCAAGTTAACGTCAGTGGTGGTGGTCCCAGTGGTTTGGTTCTGGACGAGAGACGTAAACGTCTGTATGTGTTGACTCGTTTTGATAATTCCGTCTCCGTCATTGACACCAACAGCAAAGCGGAAATGGCACATGTCGCAATGTACAACCCTGAGCCCGCCAGTGTCATCGCCGGCCGCCCTTTCTTATACGATGCTTCTTACACCTCCAGTCGGGGTGACTCATCCTGTGCAGGGTGTCATATCTTTGGTGATATGGACCAATTGGCCTGGGATTTAGGCGATCCGGATCTGGTAAGCGTACCCATGTTTGGACGTTTCCGTAACACTGCGGCGCTGCTCAACTCGCCAGTTAAACATGAGTTTTCGCCTATGAAAGGCCCCATGACCACACAAAGCCTGCGTGGTATGGCCAACCACGGTCCTTTGCATTGGCGCGGTGACCGTACCGGTGCCGACCCTGTTATGGAGAACAATGTGCAGCCCGATGGCGGTCAGTTTAACGAAGACGTGGCGTTCAAAGCCTTTAATCCGGCATTTGTCGGATTGATCGGTCGCGACAAAACCCTGAGCGATGCAGAAATGGACGCTTTTACCCAGTTTGCTTTGCAATTGACCTATCCACCCAATCCAAACCGTAATCTGGACAACTCTTTAACTCCGGAACAGCAGGGTGGCGCGGACTTTTTCTTCGGTGCCAAGGCAGATACTTTCTTCGGCTGTTTTGAGTGTCATGTTGTGGACCGCGATGGTAACCGTGAATTTGGCGTAGCCAAACCCGGCTTTTTCGGTACGGACGGGTTTTACAACGTGACGCGTTTGTCCACTCAGGCCCTGAAAGTACCGCACTTGCGAAATATGTATCAGAAGATCGGCATGTTCGGCTTCCCCAATATTCCACAGCACTTGCCGGACGTAGAAGGTGAAGAAAACAAACACATGGGTGATCAAATTCGTGGTTTTGGTTTTCATCATGACGGCAGTCGCGGAACTTTGTTCTTACAACAAAGCGCCCGTGGATTTATTTTCCGTGAGCCGGGTACGAACGGTCCTAGGGATCCGGGTAATCCTAACGGCTATCCACGTGACCGTAGCCTGGGCGATCCCATACGTCGTCAAACGGAGCAGTTCCTGCTGGCTTTCGATACCAACTTGTTTCCTATTGTTGGCCAACAAATCACTCTGAGCAAAGGTAATGGCCATATTGTGGGTGCACGTATCGATTTGTTAATACAACAAGCCGATGCCCAACAGTGCGATCTGGTGGCCAAGCAACAAAATGCGGGTTATTTGTATCTGGGTGGTGGCATGTTTAAGGCAGACAGCGCTGCAGCGGCTCAACTGAGTGATGCGGCTTTACGCGATAAAGCCAATGCCGACTCGGGTGAGATTACCTATACCTGCGTACCCCCGGGTTCAGGAACGCGTATTGCTATCGATCGCGATGAAGACGGGATTCTCAATGGGGACGAAGTCTGATTTTTGAGACGCAATAAGTGAAGAAAAGGGCTGCAAGTACGCAGCCCTTTTTTTTGTCGCCGGTTTTCTGCTTTTTGGTGACAAATATTTGACGAGGTCACGTTGAATCTGTTCACACGCTCACCACTGATGAGATGCTGTGTGATCCGCATGATGGCCTATACTTTAAAGAGACGGTTATTTGAAATAAAATTTCATAAAAACAATTAGTTAAAATTGTTTTTTTTCGTTTGATTGTTGGCATTGTTAATGCTGCCTATTGTCCGCAATCGTTGCACATCGGATAGACTAAACCTTGCACGAATTCGGGGGATTCCTATGAAAGAGTTGTACTGGACCATTTTTCCCAAACAAGAAAAATCGCAGAGACAATGCAGCGTATCCATCGCCAATCGCGGGAAAACCGCTTGTTCTGTTGTACGGGTCGAGGATCAGACTATCGTACGTCAGTTACGTACCGGTTTCGCTTTATCACAAAAAGACATCGAGTTATTACGATGGTTGGGTAAGCATTTAAAACATCAGCAAGCGATTGATGTATTGGCTGCCTACAAATTTATGGAACCTGTCACTATCTACAATGATCACCTTGATCCTCAGTCCTGCGTAACCACCTTTCGGCAACCAAGATATTTTCCTTGCCGTGCCGCCGTTTTGATTAATCGTGCCATGGTGGATTGTATTGCTGTGGAGAAAAATATTGTCGGCGATATTCTTTGTGTAACCATGAAAGAATTTCGGTATGCCGATGTCAAAGGTCGCACCCAAACGGTTCGGGGTATAGGGGTGTTTCAGGTGCCGGGAGATAAGGTGATTTCCACTTTAGTCAATGAAAAAACCCACAGCGGTTAATGCGTCACGGAGTTGGAATGCTTCCACACTGCACCGGGTAGCCTCTGATTTACCGCTGCGTTGTTTACATGGATGTCGGTAAGCAACGTGAGTAGGGCGCCCTGGCGTCAATCATCCTTGCTTCTCAGCCCGGATTCCTTGCAGGACAGCACACATTTGTTACCACGATAATCCGCTGGGTGAAACGGCCATGATGCCAAAGTTGGGTTTGGAAAAATGTGGCTAATTAAAGTACTATGGACATAGTCATCCTTACCCTTATGCACAACACGTGAAAATAGCCATACTCTCGGATATACACAGTAACCTGGAAGCCATGATCGCCTGTTGTCGTCGGGCTAGATCTGTTGGTGTAAAGCGTTATGTCTGCTTAGGGGATATGGTGGGTTATGGGGCGGATCCGGTGCCGGTGCTTGACTTGGTGATCAATCTTCCCGGACTTATTGCTGTACGAGGCAATCATGATGAAGCGGTTCTAACCGGTGAATATCACAATGTGAATCCCGCTGTGCAGCTGGTTTTCGCCTGGACCCGCGGAAAATTACTGGATCGGCATCGTCAGTTCCTACAGGAATTACCCTATGTGCAAAACGCCTATGGCGCGGTGTTTGCCCATGCTTCGGTTCACAATCCTCAATCCTGGCCTTATTTGCTGGACATGGTTTCCGTGAGAAATTGCATGTTAGCTGCCCCCAGGCCGGTCGTATTTACCGGCCATACCCATCTTCCCGCATTGTTTCATGAAACTGCCGCGGGGGGCATCAAGCAACAGCTGGTTCGCGAAGACAGTGTTATTCCTGTATACCAAGGGAAGCGTTATTTCGTTAATGTGGGGTCGGTAGGACAGCCCCGTGACGGTAGCAGTACCTCGAGTTTTGTGGTTTATGATACGGTACAACGTGAATTAACCTTTCACCGAGTAGCTTACGACTATACGCAAACGGCCAAAAAAATCTTAGAGGCGGGATTTCCTCCGCAATTTGCCGAGCGCCTGGCAGGCAGGAAACAAGGGCCATGACGGCAATCCATGAATTGGCTCCTGGAGATGAGTTTGACGGATTTACCCTTCAGGCACTGGAGTCCAGGCGTCTATATCATGATTTGTATCGGGTGGTTCACCCCGATTATGATTTACCATTAATCCTAAAAGCCCCCCGCATCAATATAACTTTACCCGCCGCAGTTTTAACCGCATTTGAGACCGAAATGCGAATTTTGTCCCGCTTGCGTGGAGTCTATACCCCCAAAATTATCGCCAAAGGCGATTTGGAAACTTTACCCTACCTGGTGATGGAATACGTGGAGGGGGATGCCTTGCAACAGGCCGTCCACAGGGCGCCTGTTGATATTGACGAATTGCGACAGTTGATGGTTCCCGTGTGCAAGGCTGTACACGAAATGCATCGGCACAATATTATTCATTTGGATCTAAAACCGGGAAATATCCGCAATCGCGGTGATGGTCGTGCGGTTATACTGGATTTTGGCACGGCGCACCACAGCCAAATGCCGGATCTCTACGAGGATCCGCACAAACAGGCACCCCGTTCTTATCCCTATGTGGCACCGGAGCAACTGCAAGGTGTGCGTACCGATTCGCGCAGTGACTTGTTTGCCATAGGCGTAATTCTATACCGTTTGGCTACGGCTGAGTTGCCATTCGGTAAGGGCGATCCCTTAACGGTGAAAAAACGGTTGTTTTTACTTCCCAAGCCACCGCGCCTGCTAAACCCCGAAGTCCCTCCCTGGTTGCAGCAGATTATTCTTACCTGCCTGCAACGGCGCGCCCAGGATCGCTACGCCAGTGCCAAACAGGTGGCGTATTATCTTTCTCATCCCAATGCGGTGCCCCTGACCCAACTGGCGGAATTGACACGTAAACCGGGCTTGATGGCAATAATGAAGTCCTGGTTTAACACGGATAACGAACTTCAGAGTCAGCAGAATATGCAACCGCGCGAACGTATAGCCGGAGCTTCTCATGTGCTGGTGGCTGTGGATTTGGAACACACCGGCCAGGAACTGCGAACTGCCATGCAACATACCTTGCGTCGATTAGCGCAACAGGATAGGAACATCTATTTCACTGTCATGACAGTAATGGACGATGCTGAGCTGGATGGGCGCGAAGACTTCTCAGACATAATCGATCAAGAACGTCCCGGACATATGCACCGGTTAATGGAGCTGCGTCATTGGATGAAAGCCTTGCCCATTGCCAAACACCGTATTCATTATCAAGTGCTTCAGGGTAAGGCGGCACGCGAGATATTGGATTATGCTAAATACCATGTAGTGGATCATATATTGCTGTGTGCTCGTAGCAGCAGCGGATTAAGTCGTTATTTGGGCAGCGTATCTACCAAAGTTATGGCTGAGGCGCCATGTACTGTGACTGTGGTGAGAACACGTTTAGGGTAGGTGTGTGCTTCCTTGCGGGTACGGGCGGGTTATCAGAGCATAACCCGCTTTAAATTGAATTGACTTACTCCTTGCCTTGAAGTTGTAACACAATGGATTCGTTTTCCAAGGTCGAGGTGTCCTGCGTGATTTCCTCGCCATTGGCGATGGAGCGTAACAACCGTCGCATAATTTTTCCCGAACGGGTTTTGGGCAGATTATCGGAGTAGCGTATTTCATCCGGTTTGGCGATGGGACCGATTTGTTCGCTGACCCACGCCCTGAGCTCTTGAGTCAGTTTAGCGTCAATACCGCCTTCGGGTCGGGTTCCCTTTAGCACGACAAAAGCGAATATGCCTTCACCTTTGATTTCATCCGGGCGGCCCACAACAGCGGCTTCCGCCACTTTGGGATGGGCTACCAGTGCGGATTCCACTTCCATGGTGCCGAGTCGATGGCCCGAAACATTCAGTACATCATCAATCCGGCCCATAATCCAGAAGTAACCGTCTTCATCGCGCCGGGCGCTGTCTCCGGCAAGATAGTAGCGGTTATCAAATTTGGCCCAATAGGTTTCTATATAACGTGAGTCATCGCCCCAGATGGTGCGCAGCATGGATGGCCAGGGTTTTTTAATGACCAAGTAGCCACCCTGGTTGGCCTGAGTAATGGGGGCACCGTTTTCGTCAACAATGTCGGCGTCAATACCCGGTAAGGCTCGGGTACAGGAGCCGGGTTTGGTCGCCGTGACACCGGGTACCGGTGCAATCATATTGGCTCCGGTTTCGGTTTGCCACCAGGTATCGGTAATAGGGCATTGCTCTTTGCCGATAATGCGGTGGTACCACATCCAGGCTTCCGGGTTAATGGGTTCACCTACCGTGCCCAATAGTCGAATGCTGGATAAATCATATTGAGCCGGTATCTCATCGCCTTGCTTCATCAAAGCGCGGATAGCCGTGGGCGCGGTATAAAATATGGTGACTTTGTGATCCTGACATATTTTCCAAAAGCGCCCAAAGTCGGGGACGGAGGGCGCGCCTTCGTACATGACCATGGTGGCGCCCACCGCTAAGGGTCCGTAAGTGACGTAACTGTGGCCGGTAATCCAGCCTACATCGGCGGTACACCAGTAAATATCGTTGTCTTTGATGTCAAAGACCCATTTCATGGTGAGTATGGAGTTGAGTAGATAGCCGGCCGAGGAGTGTTGGATACCCTTGGGCTTGCCGGTGGACCCGGAAGTGTACAATAAGAACAAAGGGTGTTCGCTTTCGACCCACTCCGGGTCGCATTGGTCGCTCTGGCCTGTTTCTATGTCGTTCCACCAAATGTCACGGCCGGATTGCATATTAATATTCTGACCGCTGCGTTTTAACACCACGACCGATTCGATGCTGCCACAGCCGTTATTCAATGCGGTGTCCGCTGCGACTTTGAGTTCCACAATTTTACCACCACGATGACCGCCGTCAGCGGTGATGAGCATTTTCGCCCCGGCATCCTCGATGCGATCTTTTAGTGACTCTGCCGAAAACCCCCCGAAGACCACTGAATGGACCGCACCAATACGGGCGCAAGCCAACATGGCGATGGCGGCTTCCGGTACCATGGGCATGTAGATGACCACCCGGTCGCCTTGCTGGATGCCCTTGGACTTGAGGCCGTTGGCAAATTGACTCACCCGTTGGTGCAGCTGGGCATAGCTGATGTGCTGGGTATCACCTTTTTCACCTTCGAAGATGATAGCGGTTTTATCTGCCTTATCGCTCAAGTGGCGGTCGATGCAGTTGTAGGCCACATTGGTCAGACCGTCCTCAAACCAACGGTAGTGGGGAGCATTGCTGCTGTTTAAGATGGTATTAAAGTCTTTGTTCCAGTGAATTTCCTGGCGGGCCATGGTAGCCCAGAATTGTTCGTGATCTTGGGTCGCATCCGCATAGAGCTGGTCCAGTTTGGCAGAGTTGATATTAGCCGCTGCGGCAAACTTCTCCGGAGGTGGAAATTTTCGATCTTCCTGCAGGATGGATTCGATATTTTCAGTGCTCATATGGCCTCCCTGGTATTCTATGTATTGGACCCAAATTTAAAGATGGATAGGGCGCCTATGGTAGCAGAGCTGTTGCTGTGAAGCCATGATCCACCTCACTTGGCTCAGGCGCTGCCCTCGACGTTAACATAGGGGATGTATTGTTGCCGGCTCAGTGTGTTTAATTCCCATTGTTGCACGGCCCATTGAATCAGCGTATCCAGTGACAGGTCCGGAGGCGATAAGCCTAACAGCCTGAGTATAATCCGCCAGTTCTCCACGGGTTTGGTGTTGTCGACCGCACGTGCGAAAGTTTGTTTACTGAGTTTTTCTCCCTCGGGGTTCACGAGTATGGGAATGTGGGCGTACGTCGGTTGACTCAATCCCAGCATTGATTGCAATACCAGCTGACGTGCCGTGTTATCCAACAAATCAAAGCCCCGTACCACATGGGTCACCCCCTGAAAGGCGTCATCCACTACCACCGCCAGTTGGTACGCATACAAACCGTCTGCGCGTTTTAAGACAAAATCGCCCACTTCTTGCAGCACATTTTGGCATTGTTGTCCTTGCAGTTGATCGGTGAAACACACGGTCCGATCCTCCAGTCGCAGGCGAATAGCCGCTTTGGAAGTGCTGTACCCCAGGTTGCGACAGCTGCCGGGATATACATGAGGATTCTGACTGTTTGCTTGTATGGTTTTACGTGAACAGGTGCAAACATAGCTGAACTGTGCTTGTTTTAACTGTTGCAGAGCGGCCTCATAGGCTTCAGTGCGCGTGCTTTGGTACAAGACTGCGTCATCCCAAGCCAAACCATGCCGTTCTAAAGTGGTGAGTATTTGTGAGCTCGCACCGGGGGTTTCTCGAGGTGGATCCAGATCCTCCATGCGCACCAACCACTGTCCATTGTGATGACGGGCATCCAGGAAACTGCACACGGCGCAGAGCAGAGATCCCATGTGTAGGGGGCCGGTGGGTGAGGGGGCAAATCGTCCTCTATAGAATGGGACCATGTTGTGAGGGCTACAGGCAGCCTAAGGTGCAACACGCTGGTGCTGCACCTTTACGGGTTTAGATGTTATTTGCCGTACTGTTTTTCCCTAATTTCATTCAGGGTTTTACAGTCGATGCATTGAGTGGCGGTGGGGCGGGCCTCCAGACGTTTGATGCCGATTTCCACGCCGCAAGAAGAACAGTAGCCATATTCTTCGTTTTCCAATGCCGTAATGGACTCATCGATCTTCTTAATCAATTTACGTTCACGGTCCCTTGTGCGTAACTCCATGGTGAAGTCGGATTCCTGGCTGGCTCTGTCGTTGGGATCCGGAAAGTTAGCGGCTTCATCCTGCATGTGGTGCACAGTCTCATCCACTTTATCCATGAGTTCCTTTTTCCAGTTAAGCAGCATCCCTCTGAAATGCTCAACCTGATTCGGGTTCATGTATTCTTCCCCTTTCTTTTCCTTGTAAGGGGTAAAATTCCGAAAGTCGAGATCGGCACTCGATTCTTTTGCTTTCTTCTTCACAGCCATCTTAACTGCTCCCATTTACAGGTATAAAAATTTAAGGGCGAATCTTATATCAAAAACGACTGACAAACACAATCCATTATCTAATTATGGCTTTTTTTTCACCATTTTGCTTTTGTGGTCAATAGGCTCATTTTAGTTAGTAAATTAATTCGATAGAAAGTTTAGACCCACAATGGCTTTTTGCCGAAAAAATTTTTAGGTAGACTGTCAGGCTTGGTTTTTATTTGAATAAAGATTGAGCATGAATTGACTGAAGCAAAGATTTGCTTCCTCAATCGCCATCAAGTAATCTTTGCAACTTATTGTTTTTAAAGGTGTTAAAAACGTGGCTGAATTAAAGGCAATTATTTTTGATGTAGATGGTACGCTGGCGGATACGGAGGAGATGCATCGGCAGGCATTCAATATCCAGTTCACCGAAGCGGGTTTGGATTGGTTTTGGTCTAAGGAGAGGTACTTGGAGTTGCTCGCCGTAACCGGCGGTAAAGAGCGTATGCTGCATTTTATAGATACCTACAAACCCGCCTTTGAAGCCCCCCCTGACCTGGATCAATACATTGCCCAAATGCACAAAGGTAAGACGGAAAAATACACACGGATGATGGCTTCGGGTCAAGTGACTCTGCGAACCGGGGTCAAGCGCCTGTTGGAACAAGCCAAACAGCAGGGGGTACGTCTGGCCATTGCCACGACTACCACGCTGGCCAATGTGGAAGCCTTATTGGCCAGCACATTGGGTGAAGGAGGGATGGCTTGGTTTGACGTGATCGGAGCCGGAGATATGGTACAAGCGAAAAAACCGGCACCGGACATCTATGACTACGTTTTACGGGAACTGGGCTTGGATGCAAGTGAGTGCGTTGCCCTGGAGGATTCGGAAAATGGTATTCAGGCGGCCCGTGCGGCGGGGCTTACCACAGTAATTAGCACCAACGATTTTACCCGTACGCATAATTTTGACGGGGCTGCATTAGTCGTGGATCATCTGGGCGAGCCGGACCAGCCATTTACAGTGGCGGAGGGAAACACTTATGGCCATACTTATCTAAACTTGGAATTATTGCGACACCTCCTGGCCTCTTAAACGTGGTAATACGGGGTGGTGTTGAAAGGAACACGCAGTGAGCACAACCTCGGATAAATGGCATTTTGCCCAACGTTTAGCACATATTGAACCTTTTCATGTGATGGCCATATTGGCTCGTGCCCGAGAGTTGGAAGCTCAAGGCCGGTCGGTGGTGCACATGGAAATTGGCGAACCCGATTTCACCACACCCAAAACCATCATCAATGCCGGTGTGGCGGCTTTGGCGCAGGGCAAAACCCACTACACCCCCGCATCGGGTTTGCCACACCTGCGCGAAGCCATTTCCCGGTTTTATGCGGATGAGTATGGCAGGCATGTACCTGCTCAACAGATTGTGGTGACGCCGGGAGCCTCCGGAGCGTTAATGCTTATTTTGGCGGCTTTGGTCAATCCGGGGGATCAAGTGTTAATGTCGGATCCGGGGTATCCTTGTAACCGGCATTTTGTTCGCTTATTGGAAGGCGAACCGGTTGGCGTTCCCGTGGATGACAGCAGCAACTATCAAATCACACCGGAACTGGCGCAGCAGCACAAGGGACAGCGTACGGTGGCCGTGATGGTGGCTTCACCTTCGAATCCCACCGGAACCTTGTTGTCCGAGTCACAATGTCGAGATTTGTTGCGTTGGGTGGAAAAAAACGATGCGTATTTGATTGTAGACGAAATTTACCACGGCCTGGTTTACGACACTGTCGCATTTACTTGCGCTAATTTGTCGGAACGGGTGTTTGTGATTAATAGTTTTTCTAAATATTTCAATATGACCGGTTGGCGCCTGGGTTGGTTGGTATGCCCCGATCATATGACCGGCAGCATAGAAAAATTGGCGCAAAACCTGTTTCTGGCACCACCAACCATATCCCAGTATGCGGCCTTAGAGGCTTTTTCTCCGGCAACGCGGGTACAGTTGGAACAGCGGGTCGAACAGTTCAAACAGCGGCGCGACTATTTATTGCCCGAACTGCGGCAGCTGGGTTTTCAGATTGCATCCACCCCGCAGGGTGCGTTTTATCTGTACGCCAATTGCGCTGCATTGACTCAGGACAGTTTTGATTTTTCACAACGTTTATTGGAGCAGGCGGCAGTGGCGGTAACGCCGGGAATTGATTTTGGCCGGCATCGTTCCCAAGAGCATTTACGCTTTGCTTACACCACTGGCATGGATGCATTGGCTCAAGGTATTAATAATATCAATGGCTATATCAATAAATAATATATGCTCTCCTTAAGTCATTCAATTCTCAAATATATCTTAATTGTTTAAAAGCTTATTAAGTGTCGAGATATTTAACAAAATCTGGAAAACGGCGATACACTTAGGTAAAGTTGAACAAGAATTAACCAAATTGTGACACGGTTCCCCTCAAGCGTGGGGTAGCGGCACGTAATTTTGAGTGTGAGATTAAGATTCATGTTTGAACGCAGTGACTATAACCCCCAAAGTGGTGAGCAATATCAAATGCGAGGCACACGCAGAGATCGACGAAGAACCACAGCGAAAACCGCTGTTTATTCAATTTTTAAAAATCGCCGCGTAGGGCCGCGTCGAGTTTCTGAAGAGCAAGTGGATGTGTACGTAGACCGTCACGAGCCCTGGTTCGTTTACATGGCCATAACGGCCTTGTTTTTAAGTATTTGTGATGCCTTTTTTACCCTGGCTTTGTTGCAGCACGGTAGTGAGGAATTAAATCCGTTCATGCTCTATTTCATCCAACAAGGGGAGACAGTTTTCCTGTTGGTGAAATTTTCCATGACGGCGCTGTGCCTACTGTTTTTGGTGATGCACAAAAATTTTCGTTTTTTAAATCGATTCAATGGCTACCATTTAATGTACTTAGCCTTTTTTATGTATGGAGCCCTGGTAAGCTATGAGTTCGCTATGTTAGTGAGCGTGGATTTCTTCTCCAAATTGTTTGTTGGTTTGTAGTCAAGCCTTAAATTCTTTCACCCAGAGCAAGGTGGCACCCGCAACGGCTGCGGGCATAACAAGAAAATTGGCAATGGGGGTCATGGTTGCTACACTGACCATGGCGCCAAAGCCATACGAAGTCAGACGTTTTCCTTTCAGTTTTTGTTTTTGTTCGTCAAATAACAAATCGTGATTTCCCATGGGATAGTCCGCGTATTCCAGGCAAAGCATCCAGGAAGTAAATAAGAACCACAACACCGGTGCGGCGAAATGGATCACTGGAATCCAAAATAGAATTAAAAAAGGAATGGACCAGCCCAGAAAATAGAGAATCTTACGCAGCTCATTGGCGATAGCGGGAATGAAGTTGGCAACAAAACTCTTGCCGGATTCGGTCTTTTCCATTGTGGCGGCGTTCGGGTCCAGCGTGCGTTCCACGGCTTGTGCCAGTAAACTATTGAAAGGTGCGGCGACTAGATTAGCCAGCAGGGAGAAACAAAAAAACACCACCAGCAGGATGCCCATAGCGAACACAATCCACAGTAGCCAGGATAGCCATTGCAGCCATTCGGGTATTTGCGCATTGACCCAATCCGTCAGCAGGGAAAACTGGGCAACCCCAAACCAGACAAGAGCGGCGAACAACAAGACATTAATACTCAGCGGTATCACTACATAGCCACGTATGCCTGGCTTGAAAATCAGCCCTAAACCGCTGAATAAATACGTTGCGCCTTTAACCGGATTGCCCATAATTCAGATTTCCTCCTCGAGAGACGACTTGCATCCCCATTGTGCCAATTTTGCCGCACCGAAAGCTGCCTCAGTATGCTCTGCTTTCAATACGGGTACACCTAAATAACGTTGACGGATTTCAAGCCAGGGTTGGTTGTCAGCACCACCGCCGTTACTGAACACGCGACGTGGATAAACACCGCATAAATCCCTCAATAGATCGTAACCACGTTTCTCCACAGCGGCAACCCCCTCCAGCAGTCCCTGAAAAAACTCCAGGTCCGAGTCGGGCCTTGGGCTCAGTTGCGGTGCCAGAGTGGGGTCGGCGATGGGAAATCGCTCTCCCGGTTGACTCAAGGGGTAGTACTTTAGTTCCGTATCCTGTTGCGGTTTTATTAATGGGGTCATTTGCTGTAGTTGTTCTTTGCTAAAGTATTGCAAAAATACCGCTGCGCCACTGTTGGATGCGCCGCCCACAAGCCAGCGGCCGAAAAATGGTTGGCTGTAGATTCCGTACTCAGGGGCAAATAAAGGTTTGTCGCTGAGTAATTTGAGCACCAAGGTGGAACCCAGCGAGGTGACGGCGTCTCCCGCCACATGAGCCCCGGAGGCGATGAAAGCCGCTGTACTGTCGGTGGTGCCGGCGACTATTTGGGTATGGGCAGGTAACCGTAACCGTTGGGCGATTGACGGGCTGATGTGAGCCACAGTCTGGCCGGGAGCAAAAACTTTGGGAAACCCGGTCAAGGGAAGATTCAACTGTTCCAACCAACTCGGCCATGGGTTGGTTTGGGATTTTATAAGGGGGTCATAACCCAGTTTGAGACTGTTGTTGCTATCGGTGTAACCAAAAATTCCGCTAAGACAGCCACTGATCCAGTCCGCCTGATGCAGAATTCTCAAATCACCCACAGGATACCCGTTGTCCTGGAACCAGAGCACTTTGGCCAATGTGGAGCTGGGCCCTTGAGCTGCCGAATGGGCTGGGCTTATCGCGGCGATGCGTCGGGCTTGCTCCTGGGCTCTGGCATCGTTGTACATCAGTGCGGGGCTGTGGACCTGGCCGTTGGCATCGCACAGTAATACAGTGGCGGAGGTGCCATCCACACTGATGGACTGGATGCATGCCGGATCAATTTGGTTGATAACCGCTTCCAGGGTTTGCAGGCACAGGTCCCACCATATGGCCGGATCCTGTTCCACCGCGTTGCCCCGGCTTTGAGGCGGGGGAAAAGAGGTGCGCTGCTGTGCCAGAACCCGATTGTGTGAGTCAATGACGCAGGCGCGACAACCGGAAGTACCCAGATCCAGGCCAATGAACATGGATTGAGTTAATCAGGGCAGCTGTACGGGAACAGGCGGGGTCCATTCAGGGTGGCGGTGCTCCACAACGACGGTTGTATAAATGCCGCCGCGTACATTAAAATCACCACTCAACCTTATGAAACGCGGTTGGCAGGCTTGGACCAAGTCGTTAAGTATCTGATTAGTAACGGCTTCATGAAACGCGCCTTCTTCCCTGAAAGACCACATGTATAATTTAAGGGATTTGAGTTCAATACAACGCGAATCCGGTACATATTCAATGGAAAATGTGGCGAAATCCGGCTGTCCCGTTTTCGGACACAGGCAGGTAAATTCCGGCACTTCTATTCGAATAGTATAATCCCTGTCAATATTAGGGTTATCAAAAGTTTCGATTTCTTTGCTGGGTTGACTAGGCATAAACAGGTCTCGTATGGTAGTTTGGCTCGCTAACTTTGGTCGACATAAATGGCCGACAAAACAGGGCTGGTTCTATAAGGAGGCGTAGTTTATCACAGGCAGTGGACGATCACGCAAAGCGAAATAAGCATTACAAGTCGGGTTTCAAAAACCCCGGTCATAACATCTAATAAAGGAATCATGGATCTCACATGCGCTTGAGCAAAATCAAACTCGCAGGGTTTAAGTCGTTCGTAGACCCGACCACCATTCCACTACCATCCAATTTAATTGGCGTGGTCGGGCCCAACGGCTGTGGCAAATCAAATGTTATCGATGCGGTGCGATGGGTAATGGGGGAATCTTCGGCTAAAAATTTGCGCGGTGATTCCATGGCCGACGTTATTTTTAACGGTTCCAATACCCGCAAACCCGTGGGGCAGGCATCCATAGAGCTGATTTTCGATAACAGCGACGGCACTCTGGGTGGCCAATATGCCCAATACAGTGAGATTTCCATTAAGCGTATGGTCTCTCGTGACGGTCAGTCACAGTATTACCAAAACGGTACCCGCTGTCGCCGCCGGGATATTACCGACATATTTTTAGGTACAGGCCTGGGACCACGCAGCTATTCCATTATTGAACAGGGAATGATTTCTCGATTGATTGAGGCCAGACCGGAAGACTTGCGCGTTTTCCTGGAGGAAGCTGCCGGAATTTCCAAATACAAGGAACGGCGAAAAGAGACCGAAACCCGGATTCGCCATACCCGCGAGAATATGGAACGTTTGACCGATTTGCGCGAGGAACTGGCCAAACAGCTGGATAAGTTGCAACGCCAATCCCGCACCGCAGAAAAATATAAAATTCTCAAAGAAGAAGAGCGCTTGCTCAAGGCGCAGTTAACGGCGTTGCGCTGGCAGGGCTTGGATCGCCAAATCCAAGCTAAACAGGAACAGATCGGCGAGACGCGGAATCGTTATGAAGCGGTCATAGCCAAACTGCGCAGCATCGAGGCAGACATAGAGAAACAAAGAGACCAGCATCTGGAAGCCAGCGAGGAGTTTAACGAAATCCAGGCGAGCTACTACAGTGTGGGTTCGGAGATCGCCCGGGTGGAGCAGTCCATTGCTCACACCAAGGAACGTAAAACTCAAAATGAGCAGGATTTGAAAACTGCGGAAGAGTCCTGGTATGAAGCGTCCGCGCACATAAAAACCGATCTTACCCGCATCGAGGAACTGAGCGCTGCTTTGGAAGAGAACCAACCTGCCTTGGAGTTGGCGCGAGAAAAAGAAAGCAATTCTGCTGCAGAACTGGCGGATGCCGAGCAGGCTATGAATACCTGGCAAGCACAGTGGGAAGATTTCAATAATAAAGCGGCCGAACCTGCACAGAAAGCTGAAGTGGAACGTACCCGCATTGCTCACCTGGAACAACAGATTCTCAGAGCCCTGGATACCCTGAAGCGCCTCGAGATCGAGTTGGAGTCTTTAGTGCCGGATGCATTGGCGATGGAAATTGAACAGCTCAACAGTGAACAGGAGATCAACACAGCACGTTGCGACGAAATGCAACATCAGCTGCATGAACAATTGAACCAGATCAGTGAACAGCGTGAACGCAATGTGGAGTTGGATCGACAGCTAAACGAACGGCGTGGCAAATTACAAAGTCTGCAGGGCCGCCAATCTTCTTTGGAAGCTCTACAACAGGCGGCCTTAGGCAAACAAGAAGGCGTGGTGACATCCTGGTTGGAGCAAAACGGATTGGGCCAGGCCCAACGTCTGGCTCAATCCCTTGATGTGCAGGTTGGATGGGAAAAGGCAGTAGAATGCGTACTGGGCTTTAATTTGGAAGCGGTTTGCATCGATGGTTTGAATTCCGTCAGTGATATACTCAGCAGTTTTGAAAACGGCAGCCTGGCTTTGTTCGATACTGCTGTGACTGTCGAACCGGCAGCAAGCAATAGCGAACTGGGTGAGTCCTTACTCAGTAAAATCAGCTCGCCCTGGAACGTCAATACCCTGATGCCGGGTGTCTATTGTGTGGAAGATCTAAGTTCGGCACTGGCATTGCGCCCGCGCTTGTTGGATCACCAATCACTGATTTGTCGCGACGGGGTTTGGGTTGGTAAAGGTTGGTTGCGACTTCTTAAGGAAAGCGACGAAAAACAGGGTGTAATACAGCGCGAACAGGAACTGGCTAATTTGAATGAAAATATTCAAGTGCTGGAAGCGCAAATCGAACAGTTGCAATCGGATTTGCAACAGGGGCGCGATAGCCTGCATTCCATGGAGGAGCAACGAGAAGCACTACAGAACGAACACAATCAAGCGAATCAATTAAAAGCGCAAGTGCAATCCAAGCTGGGTGGTAAGCAAGCGCGCTACGATCAGGTTGTGCAGCGTCGTGAAACCATTCTGGCTGAAGTGAAAGAATTAAAAACCCATAATCTAAAAAGCGAACAGGAAACCGAAGCCGCACGCGGGTCTCTGGACGGTGCCATTCGTATGATGGAAGAGTTTGCGCAACAGCGAGAACTGTTGGAAGCCAGCAAAGACGAGTTACGTCGACGTTTGGATGATACCCGTTCTGTGGCCAGGCACGATCGGGATGTGGCCCATGATATAGCCATGAAAATACAAACCATGCGTACCGAACTGAATTCCACTGAGCAGAACCAGCAACGCATGGACAAACAACTGGAGCAGCTCACCGCCCGGCGGGAGGAGTTGCAACGTCAAATTGAAGAAAGTGAAGCACCGCTGCAACAAATGGCGGAAGAATTGCAGGACTTTTTAAACCGGCGCGTTGACGTAGAGGCTCAACTCACAGCAGCCCGTCGAGGTGTCGAAGAACTGGACCATTCCATGCGAGCGCTGGCCAGTGAACGCCATGAAGTGGAACAGGGTTCAGAGTCCATACGTCAGGAAATGGATCTGATGCGCATGGCGCAACAGGAACAAAAAGTACGTCGCCAGACCCTGGAAGAGTCCTTGCAGGAAACCGGGCACGATCTCGCCACTTTGTGCGAGCAAATGCCGCCGGAAGCCGAGGAGACACTCTGGCAGGAGAAAGTGGATAAAATGGCACAACGGGTTCAGCGTCTGGGACCCATTAATCTGGCCGCTATCGAAGAGTATCAGCAACAGCTGGAGCGTAAAGAATACCTGGATGCTCAATTTGACGATTTGAGCGAGGCTCTGTTGACGTTGGAAAACGCTATTAAGAAAATCGATCGCGAAACCCGTTCCCGATTTAAAGAGACCTATGAAAAGGTTAACGAAGGTTTCAAAGAGTTATTTCCGCGGTTGTTTGGCGGTGGTCAATCGTATCTGGAGCTCACCGGTGAAGATCTGCTGGACACGGGCGTAACAGTAATGGCGCGACCGCCGGGTAAACGTAACAGTAGTATTCATTTGCTTTCGGGCGGTGAAAAAGCGCTGACGGCAGTGGCACTGGTATTTTCCATATTCCAGTTGAATCCGGCTCCTTTTTGCATGCTGGATGAGGTGGATGCACCGTTGGATGACGCCAATGTGGGCCGATTCTGCAACATGGTTAAGGAAATGTCGGAGCATGTGCAGTTTATTTTTATCACCCATAACAAAATTACCATGGAAATGGCCAACCAACTTAACGGCGTTACCATGCATGAACCGGGTGTGTCCCGCATTGTTGCCGTGGACGTGGATGAAGCCTACGATATGGCAGTGGGGTAGTTGTACCCCAAGGGTAGAGCGGCCAAGGGTCGCAAGCAGGTTGCAAGCCTCTGAGGCAAGCGTAGAGGAAGAACGTGCCGAACATCGAAATAGACCTTGAGGCATTTTTCGCCAATGATCTTAGGCTGATGTTAATCGCTGCCGGGGTATTTATTATCCTTGGTATCTACATCAACGGACGCAGGGTCAAGCGTAAGAACGGACAAAGTGGATTGGATCTGCAGTCTTTGGAACCGGGTTTCTCTCCACTACAAAAGCATGACGAAGACGATTTTTTTATGGACGAAGATGTCCATGTGTTGGATTGCGAAGGGGATTTTGAAAGTCTTACCAACGAAGACGATTTGGTGCAATTCGACCGTCTTCACACAAAGCCGGCTCGAAAAGAAGAATATGTCGTGGAGGATTATGTGCCTCCGGTACCGCTGCCCCCCGGCGTCGAGCCTCTGATTATTTGTGTTAATGTCATTTCCCCAAAAGCTTCCAAGTTTCGTGGTGTGGACGTGAAGGCCAGTATCGAGTCCACATCTTTGGTCTACGGTGACATGAGTATTTATCATTATTATGAACAAGCCGACCCCCTGGACCGAAAAGTCAGGCAAAAGGTTTTCAGTATCGCCAGCGCGACCGAACCGGGGTATTTTGACCGTTCCCGGTTGAGCAGTTATGAAACAGCAGGTTTAACCCTGTTTCTGCAAATCCCCGGCCCCTTGGACGGCGTCCTGGCCTTTGAGCGCATGTGCCAAGTTGCCAAATACTTCGCCGGGCGTTTAGGAGGCGTGTTCTGCGATGAAAAACGCAACAAAATGACCCTGCAAGCCATGGCTAACATCAAAGACGAAATTTCCGCTTACAACCTCAAACTCAGAAGTCTCAATCGCCGCTCAGTGCATTAATTATTTTATCGGTAGCAAGGTAGCAGGCTACAGCCGGGCTACGCTACTTGTAGCGGGTAGGGCGGAATAGTCTCTCCCGGCTCCTGCCTTTCGCGACACTTGCTACTTTACCATCTACCGGCGGACGTACGGATATCACCGTGGGTTCTATTCAATTAGCCTCGAACGGTATTATGAAAGCCGGGTACTCCGCTGATGAGCCCTTAACGCTTGCTTACAACATTGTGGGTGGAAAATACAAAATTGTGGTGCAATGAATCGTGCCATCATTAGGTTCACCATATCTTAGCCCTGCAACAAACCTAAACACTGCTCCGCAAACTGCCGCCGTTGTGCCGGGTCTTCCAGTTTCTTGACGATGCGCAGTTTGTCCTGGCCTTCCAGTTTGTAGGTATTGTATTGGGTTTGGATCAGCTTAATGATGTTCATAGGGTCTATATTGGGTTTGGTGTTAAACACAATGCGGCCGCCTTCGCTGCCCAATTCCAATTTTTTGATACCCAGAGGTGTCGCCAGAAGCTTAAGTTCGGTTATGCTAAACAGGTTCTTGGTGTTTTCCGGTAACAAGCCGAAGCGGTCGATCATTTCCACTTGCAGTTCCCGCAGTTCCGCTTGATCCGCCGCGTTGGCAATACGTTTGTACATAATCAAACGTGAGTGCACATCGGGTAAATAGTCATCGGGGATCAGCGCAGAGATGCCCAAGTCCACTTCGGCACCGTGATCCAGGGGTTGGTCCAGTTCCGGTTGTTTGCCTGATTTCATGGCTTTGACGGCCCGTTCCAGCAGGTCCATATACATATCAAATCCGATTTCGTGCATTTGTCCGCTTTGGTCTTCGCCCAGCAATTCGCCGGCACCTCGGATTTCCAAATCGTGGGTGGCCAGGGTGAAGCCGGCGCCCAGGTCTTCGATGGACTCGATGGCTTCCAGTCGTTTGACGGCATCGGCGGTCATGGACTTGGGCGGGGGTGTGATGAGATAGGCATAGGCCTGGTGATGGGAGCGTCCCACACGACCGCGTAATTGGTACAGTTGGGCCAGGCCAAAACGATCGGCGCGGTTAATGATGATGGTGTTGGCATTGGGAACGTCAATGCCGGTTTCAATGATGGTGGTGCAGACCAGTATACTGAAACGTTGGTGATAGAAATCCGCCATAACGCGTTCCAATTCCCGCTCGCGCATTTGCCCGTGGGCAATTTCCACCTTGGCTTCCGGCAACAAAGCGGCAATTTGTGCCGCCATTTTTTCGATGGTTTCCACCTGATTGTGCAGGAAAAATACTTGACCGCCGCGGCGAATCTCACGCATGCAGGCTTCCTGGATTTGAGTATCGTTCCATTGGCTGGTAAAAGTTTTTACCGCCATGCGTTTGGCCGGAGCCGTGGCGATAATGGATAAGTCGCGCAAACCGGAGAGGGACATGTTGAGGGTACGGGGAATGGGTGTGGCGGTGAGGGTGAGCAGGTCCACTTCCGAGCGCAGTTTTTTGAACTGCTCTTTTTGGCGTACGCCGAAACGGTGTTCCTCGTCAATGATCACCAGACCCAGGCGTTTAAACTTCACCGTATCTTGAATCAGTTTGTGCGTACCGATAATAATGTCCACGGTTCCGCTCTCCAGACCCTTGAGGATCTCGTCTTGTTCTTTTTTGGAGCGAAACCGGGATAGGGACTGTATTTTAACCGGCCAGTCGGCAAAACGGTCTTGAAAATTTTCGTAGTGTTGTTGTGCCAGCAGTGTGGTGGGCACCAACATGGCCACTTGTTTGCCATCTTGTACCGCCACAAAAGCCGCTCGCATGGCCACTTCGGTTTTACCGAAGCCGACATCGCCGCACACCAGTCGGTCCATGGGTTTGTCGGAACGCATGTCCTGAATCACACCGGTGATGGCATCCTCCTGATCCGGGGTTTCTTCAAAGGGAAAGGCGCGGCTGAAGGTTTGATAGCCTTCTTTGTCCAACTGATAGGAATAGCCTTTGCGGGCTTCGCGCCGGGCATAAATATCCAACAGTTCTGCCGCCACGTCACGGGCTTTTTCCCGTGCTTTGCGTTTGACTTTTTCCCAGTGTGGACTGCCCAGCTTGTGCAGGGGTGCCGTCTCGGGAGAAGCACCGGTATAACGGCTGATTAAATGCAAGGAGGCCACCGGCACATAGAGTTTATCTTTACCGGCGTATTCCAGGGTTAAGAATTCCTGTTCTGTGGCGCCCACTTGCAATACTTGCAGGCCTTGGTAACGGCCCACGCCGTGATCTTCATGCACTACGGGAGAGCCGGGCTCCAGTTCCACCAGATTGCGAATGACCAAATCCGGATCACGCTGTTTGGCGCGACGGCGGCGTTGTTGCAGCACTTGCTCGCCGTACAACTGAGCTTCGGCAATAACCACCAGATGCGGATCTTCCAGTTGCAGGCCTTGCTGCAGCGCGGCAACAGTGATAGCAGGGCTGGTGCCGCTTTGCAGAAACTGCTGCCAACTATCAACAACGGTGGTTTTTATTCCCCGTTCTTTGAGCAAATCGGCAAGACTCTCGCGTCGTCCGGTGGATTCGGCGGCGAATAAAACCTGGCCGTCATAACTGTTGAGAAACAGTTCCAGTTTTTCCGTGGGGTTGGCGGCGCGGGAATCGATATTCAGACTTTGGGGTTTGATACTGCTGAAGTTGTAATTGTCAGGTTTATCTTCATGCTTAAAACTCTGTAGTGTAACAATAGGAAAACGATTAATGTTTTCATACAGTTCATTAACCGGTAAAAAACCCTGGCGTGGCGGTAAGGGTGGACGTTCACTGTTGTATTGGTATTGATCGTAGCGTGTGTTGACTTCCCGCCAAAAAAGCTCGGCTGCACCCTGATAATCGCCAAAACCGGCAATAATGGTGTTTTCCGGTAAATAGTCGAATAATACGGCGGTATTCTGAAAAAACAGCGGCAGATAGTACTCTATTCCCGACGGGGTGATGCCATTGCTGACGTCATGATAAATACGGCTGTTTTGCGGGTCGCCTTCAAAACTCTGGCGGTAGTTTTCCCGAAAGGTTTTGATGGAGTCGTCGGTAAATGGGAACTCCCGGGCAGGCAGTAAGCGTATGCGTTGCACTTTTTCCAAGGAGCGTTGGTCTTCGGCATCAAAGGTGCGGATGCTTTCGATCTCCCGGTCAAACAACTCGATGCGGTAGGGTTGCGAGCCTCCCATGGGAAATAAATCCACAATACTGCCCCGTACAGCGAATTCGCCGTGTTCCATCACCTGGGACACCACTCGGTAACCCGCCTGAGTTAAGCGTTGGCGCAAGGCTTCCAGGTCGATGTCATCACCCACATCCATGACAAAGTAGTGGGCATCTAAGAATGCGCGGGGCGGCAAGCGATGCATAAGGGTGGAAATGGGTACAATCAAAATGCCCTGTTGCAACTGGGGCAAGCGGTACAGGGTGGCCAAACGATCGGAAATGATATCCTGATGAGGGGAAAAACCGTCGTAAGGCAGGGTTTCCCAATCCGGAAAGCTAAGCAGGGGTAATGTCTCGGTGCCTGCGCCGAAAAAGCGGCATTCGTATTCCAAACGGGTGGCACCGGGCGTATCCATGGTCAAAGCTACCACGGGAGCGTTTTCCAGGCGTGCGGCATTGCACAGGGCCAGGGCGGCGGCGCTGCCGTAGAGGCGGCCCCAATGGGTTTTAAACCCCGTTTTCCGATGGATGTTAGGGGTAAAAGGTGACTGTAACTGACTCATGCAACTGCAATACCGCGGGTTAATTAAGTTGAGCCGCGTATTGTAGTCTCTATGTCAGACGGTTTAAAGCGCTTGGACCTAACATTGCTGGAGCGTGAAACATTACCGATGTTTCATGTATTTCCACTAAAACTGTGGATAAGTCTGTGTATAGTTCCCCGGCGCTTATACGATTCGGTGGGTGGGTTGGATTGGTTGTGTTTTACGCAGTCATCGGGACATCTTCTTGACCACCATAACCACGAACACTGCCATGGTGAAAGCCCCAACGAAAGCTTCTGTTGCTGCCATGAGCCGGGTGATTTGAAACGGCGTAATGTCGCCGTATCCCAATGTGGTGAAGGTGACAACGCTGAAATACAGACATTCCATCAGGGTGCCGAAATTCTGTTGTAATGACATTGTGCTGCTTAATTGGACAATTTCACCGTTGGATTTCACCCCAAACAACGCGAACAACACCATAAATATTGCAATCACCGTCATGGAAAATAAAATCACACGGGTTGGTTGTTCGCCATAACCGCTGAACAAATCCAATAATTTGGAACCCAAGCGCTGTATTGAAAAGCGTGGCATTTGAAACCGTTTCATGATCATTTCCCGCCGAAAGAAATAGCCGGCCGTATGGGAGTGACCTTGTCCGTCCAGAATCGTGCGCAGGTTGCGGTAGACCTCTTCCGCTTCATTGAGTAAGAGAGCCTTTTGTTCCGGGTCGGAACATATTTCCGCCTGGTTTTCCTGGAGGACCTTCTCTCCCCATATAACCCCTTCCAAACGGGTTTTATCCAGTATAGTTCCCAACAAATTGGCATTGGTGAGATTGACGCTGTGAAGATTGGCGCCTTTGAGGTTGGTTTTCATTAAGGAACTGTTGCTTAAGTTAAGGCGAAACATATGCGCCCCGCGCAAGTCAGCGCGGTAAAAATCCGTGTTTAGCATTTGATAGCCATCATTGGAGCCGTGATGAATCAAATCAATGTCGCGCAGGTCCACGAAAGCGAGTTTGTAGCCCTGCGCCACTTTTACTTTTCGGATTTGACTTTGAAGATTCAGGCGAATAGCCGGGTCGGTACGAATTTGTTCCGAATCATGCCACTTGCAATACTCTCCTTCCTCTACGGGTTCCTGGCAAGGTTTGCCATTTGGCGTAATATATTGGCATTGGATCGCGGTAACGGATGACAAGTCCGTCGCTTGATCCTGTTCCGATAGGCTTGTGGAGACAATGTTAACAGGTTGTGACATGATATAGTGTTTTCAAACGTTGGTACGGGATTTTTCAAGCTGCATAAATTTAACCATAAAAACGATTATAGATAAGCAAAATGTGTGCACGATCGGTGAATGTAATTTTTTGTTAAACATTTCCGTTAGACGGCAGGGTAAGACAGGGAAAGCGAAATGAAAGTATTGGTAAAGCTGTTGGTGCTGATAGCAACGATGTTGTTTGGCTTGGCGCTCATTCTCGCAGTGCGCACAGTGGCCTCTGCTCCCGAAGTAAGGGCTGCAACGGACCTGACGTTAGTGGACGACGCGGTAGTGCAGAAACTTTCACTGGCAGTTCAACAGGCAACCATTTCGGATCCTAACTATTTCAATGCTAAAACGTTTTTGAACTTTCACAGCTTACTGCAGCAGCAGTTTCCCTTATTGCACCAAAGTGCACCACCACTGCAAATCAATCAATACTCACTATTATTTCATCTGCAGGGAAAGCGCCGTGATCTAAAACCCATCATCGTCTTGGCTCATTTTGATGTGGTGCCTGCGCCAAATATTACTCGTTGGACAGAGCCTCCGTTTTCCGGGACCCTTCGTGACGGTTACGTTTGGGGACGTGGTAGCATGGACGACAAGGGGGCTTTGATCGCTATTCTCCAGGCTTTGGAGATGATGATGGCAGATGGTCAGGAACCGCAACGGGATATTTACCTGGCTTTGGGTCACGACGAGGAAACCGGCGGCAACGAAGGCGCTGTCCATCTTGCTCGGTATTTACAGCAACGAAATGTGAAAGCGGAATACATTTTGGATGAAGGGGGAATGATAACCCAAGGAGTGGTGCCTGGGGTTGTCCCGGCTGTGGCTTTGATCGGTGTCGCGGAAAAAGGTTATGTCAGCTACGAGGTGACCCGGCACAGCAACGGCGGTCATTCTTCAGTTCCTCCGCCATCCACTGCCGTGGGTGAATTGAGTGCTTTTGTTACCGCTGTAGAAGCTCATCCTGCGGAAGCCGTCTTACGGGCTCCGGTTCGGGATATGTTCATAGGGCTGGCTCCTCATATGCCTTGGGCTCAGCGTATGGTGTTTTCCAATTTGTGGTTATTTGAACCTTTGGTGTTGTCTCAGTTAAGTCGTGCCCCCAGTACGAATGCGGTGATTCGCACCACCGCCGCAGTCACTATGTTTAATGCAGGCGTAGCAGATAATGTGTTACCGGCTCAAGCCAAAGTGATGATTAATTTTCGCTTGCATCCCGGTGACAGCAGTGACCGGGTTTTGTTGCGACTGCGGGGCTTAGCGGGAGATAGGGAGCTGGAATTTAAGCCCTTCGGTAAGATTCATGAGCCCTCACCTGTCGCATCGATTGATGCCACCGGGTTTCGCCACATTACATCGAGCTTAAGCCAGGTCGATCCGACCATTGTTGCTGTACCGTCTTTAACAGTCGCCGGTACCGATTCTAAACATTACCGCAGTGTTAGTGAAAATGTTTACCGGTTTCGTTTTAACCGGATAAGCAGAGAGGATATAAAACGCTATCATGGTGTGGATGAGCGGGTTCGTATTGAAGATTTAAAAAAAGCCGTATTGTTTTATCGTTTGCTATTTACGGGCTTGGAGGGTTTGGAATGATGTTTAAAATCCCAATGAGTGTCCGGGATTATGAGTGCGACATGCAGGGTATTGTCAATAATGCCGTATATCAAAATTATTTGGAGCATGCCCGTCACGAGTTTTTAGGCTCACGGGGAAAATCTTTTAGTGCGTTGCTGCAAGAGGGAATTCACGCGGTTTTGGTACGCATGGAAATAGACTACAAACAGTCTTTACACAGCGGTGATCAATTTGAAGTCAGTGTCGTGATAAAACAGCATTCACCCCTAAGGTTGTTGTTTGCACAGACTATCACGAGGAAAGATACTGTCGTTGTCGACGCCAAGGCTTATGTGGCTTTGCGCAACGAAGAGGGGAAGTTGCAACATACGGACTCTTTGTTTCAACTGCTTTCGCAATCGATTTCCCAATCTTAGTCGAAAATCATCGCTTGTTTTACCTCTTTAATCATGGCTTTTCTCCGTAGTTGGGAAGCTGTGCTATGTTTACTGGGGCTATAGGGTCACAATCAGGAGTATTGAAAATGAAAGGACTATCAACTTATAGAGGATTGATCGCACTATTATTGGCTCTGGTGCCAGGGGTGCCTGTGGCAGGGCCACAAGAAGCAGCAGCGGTGTCAACACAATCGCAGGCAGCGCAAAATGTGGCCACCACCTCAGCGACTGTTTTGGCTGAGACTGAACTTAGCGACAGCATCAACGGGCATTGGCAGCAATTCAAAAAACAACATCTGGATCCGGTAACCCGGCAATGGTCAGACGAGTTGGAAGACGCTCAACGCGCTGCGTTGGACGTACTGGAAAAAGCGCAGTATGGAAGCGATAAAATTGTTAACATACTACAGAAGTCCAAATCATTTCCGCCGGGGCTTAAGAATCCCAAGCAAACCATTGAGGGGGCCAATGTCCAAATCACCATCAAACAAGCTTATTTGCAACAAATGATCAGCGAATTAATGAGCAGCCCCATTGCTTTGGATTCGGACGTTACCAATAGCTATTTTAAATTACGTAAGGTGAGAATCGCATTTAACGAAAAACGTAACGTGATTATGGCATTTTTTAACGACGGTTATGCCGGATTCCGAGGTTTGGTAAAAGCAGGTATAAAGGTCAATAGTGCCACAATGCAATTCGCGCCTACGGTGGTTACTCAGGGCAACCGAACCTGGTTGCGCCTTAAAGCGCGGATGACCTACATCGATATTGCAAATCACTCTTCGGTGGTGGATAAGCTATTTGCTTCTATTGCTGAGGAATTGGTGCTAGGGAAAGGCTATTTACTGGAAAGAGACTTAACGCCTTTGCTGGCCGTGAGTCAGGAAATTTCCCTGTTTGGTCAAGAACGGAAAGTAAACATAATGCCGCAACAAATCTCTGTAAATGTTAATAAGGACCGCATGTTCATCGCGGCTCGTTTATAAGGACTGCAAGATGCGCAAGCTGACGCGAATTCTTGTGTTGGAGCTGTTCGCCGTTTTCCTGGTGGCTTGCGGCGCGACATCTACCATTCCCTCTGTGGATTCAGGCACTGGCGAGATCGGTGATAGAATCATTACCCTATGGGGCGGTGTCGAACCCGTACAGTTACCGCCACTGAACCCTGAGCTGACTGATCCGGATGTTACATTGGAATTCAGTGACACCATGATCAAGAAGCTCATTAATAATTTTATTGGCGAGGGATTCCGAATACCTTTGCAAAATTCCAAAGTACATCACTTGGATGATAGTTATATTGTATTGGAGAAATTGACCCGTTTTCGCGCCGGGGAAAAAGGTGCCTTAGCCATAGGTGGCAGCGGTAAGGCTGTGTTAAAAGGGATTGTTTCCAGCAATACCATAGCGGTGAAAGATATAGTCATCCAATTGGCTCCCCGTTTGGAAACAAGGGGTAAAAAAGTATTTTTGCGCCCATACTTGGCGGTGAGTTTTCTTGATATTGACAATATAATTCCGCCTCTTGATAAAGCCCTGGCCAATCTCATTAATGAACTGCTATATAAGGATAGGTTCCTGGAACGATTGTTGTTTGATGTTACAGAGATATTCAGACCGGTGATGCAACATCCGTTTCGAAAAGGAAAAATTAATTTCCGGCTGAGTCAGCACAGCGTTGTGGTGCAAGAGAACCGATTATTGGTGCAGGCCAAGCGTTAATTGGCAAAATAGCGTAAAATAGGTATGGTGATCAACAAGAGGTTCCCAATGTCGTGAGGCGACATCATTCCAGACGTAACTTTCTAAAAGCCGGCGCAGCATGCGTGGCTTTTCCCGCGACGTTTCTCAGTGCTTGCAAAAACCAAAAGCCACCCGATACCTTGCTGTCGGCGGATGAAAATTCAGTTCGGTTACCGCAGGGTTTTACGTCTCGACTCATTGCCCAATCCGGAGAACGGGTACATCCCGATTCTCCGTATCAGTGGCATGCCGCTCCCGACGGCGGCGGCACTGTCGCCCTGGACGATGGCGGCTGGCTGTATATTTCCAACAGTGAAATGCCAAAAAAAGGCAAAGTGGGGGTGATTCGCTTTAATGGCGCAGCAGAGATTGTGTCTGCGTACTCGATTTTGGAAGGGGGAAACAGAAACTGTGGGGGTTGCGTGACACCCTGGGGGAGCTGGTTGTCTTGTGAAGAGGTCCATAATGGGCGGGTTTGGGAGTGTGACCCTATGGGAAAGAACCCGGCCATGGTCAGAACCCAAATGGGCATATTCAAGCATGAGTCGGCTGTAGTGGAACCCAGTACTCTGAAGATCTATATGACCGAAGACGAGAAAGACGGCTGTCTCTATCGCTTTACACCAAATATAAGTGACAATGGTGCGGTTGATTTATCTCAAGGTTTGTTGGAAGTAGCTATTGGTATATCCGGGGAACCTGATAAACTGGCTTGGGAAATCGTTCCCGATCCCAATGCAGACACAATACCTACCCGGTATCAAGTTAAGCAGCGCCGAGTATTTCGCGGTGGCGAAGGGATTTGTTACTACGACGGTAAAGTGTATTTTACCACCAAGCGCGACAACCGTGTTTGGGTGTTGTACGTCAATAACTCCACCATTCAAGTCATCTATGATGGAAATAAGAAGGACAAAAACACGGGTTCCTACGGCATATTACAAGGTGTGGATGCACTTGTTGCAGATAGGCTGGGGAGCTTATACGTCGCTGAGGACGGTGGTGATTTTCAGGTGGTGAAATTGACGCATGATGGTCGCACCCGAGCGGTGGCACAGCTGGCTTCACAGGGTTTATCCGAGGTCACGGGAGTGGCGTTTAATCCCGATTACACAAGATTGTATTTCAGTTCGCAGCGGGGGTTTTTAGGGGCTCCGGAAGGTGGGCGAACCTATGAAGTCACGGGGCCCTTTCATAGTTTATGACCGGTCAAAAAATAGATCCGTATGCCGAGGTGCCGGAGTTTGGGCCGGGCGAAAAGCCACCGCGCAACTCTGCGCTTTTGGTCTACATCGTTATCACCGTGGTTTTTTCCGTCAGCTATTTTCTCCTATACATGGGGCAGGGGCGGGACCCCGTTTACGAAATCAACTACAGCGATTTCAAGTTATATTTGAGCCAGGAAAACGTTCATGAGGTAATCATCCGAGGCGAAACTCTGGAAGGTCATTTGTTTGATGCGCTACCTATTGGTCCTAAGGGTCAAAACTCCACCCATTTTATCACCCGGATTCCCCCCTTCGGTGAAGAGAACCTGTTACAGGCATTGGAACAAGCCGAGGTTAAAATTAAGGTGGAAAAGGAAAAGCAGCCGGGGATGTTGTCTGCGTTTATTCTGTCTTTATTGCCCTGGGTGGTGTTCTTTGTAGTGCTGATTTGGTTTGTGCGCCAGGCCAGACGAGGGATAGGCGGAGGAATGGGGGGAGCGGGAGGTGATTTACAGCGGTTTTTGGACTTGTCGCGTAAGCAAACCGTTATTCCCGATATTAGATTTGAGGATGTGGCAGGGCAAGCTGCCGCGAAACAGGAAATCATGGAAATTGTGGATTATCTAAAAAATCCACAGAAATATCTGAAAATGGGTGCGGAAATTCCCCGCGGGGTGTTGCTCATGGGGCCTCCGGGAACAGGGAAAACCCTTATGGCAAAAGCGTTGGCGGGAGAGGCCGGCGTGCCCTTTCATTCCATTTCCGGTTCTGAATTTATAGAAGTTTTTGTGGGCGTGGGAGCTTCCCGAGTCCGCAGTTTGTTCGACTCGGCCAAGCGCCATGCACCCAGCATTATTTTCATCGACGAATTGGACAGCGTGGGGCGTACTCGTGGTACGGGATTAGGTGGGGGACACGATGAGCGGGAACAGACTTTGAATCAGATTTTGGCGGAAATGGACGGTTTCGCAGGGCATGAAGCTGTGATTGTGTTGGCAGCGACAAACCGTCCTGATGTATTGGACCCGGCTTTATTGCGTCCAGGCCGATTTGATCGGCACGTGACTTTGGATCTACCCGACGTGGCCGACCGGGAAGCTATTTTGAAAGTCCACAGTCAGTTGTCACCGATGGCTGAGGATGTGGATTTAAGGCGGGTTGCTCAGGCGACCCCCGGTTTTTCAGGGGCCGATCTGAAAAACCTGGTCAATGAAGCCGCCATCTTAGCTGCTCGAGAGAACCTTAACGAAGTCCATATGCGTCATTTCGACGATGTGCATGATAAGGTGATTATGGGTACGGAACGGGCTTTGGTAATGACAGAGGAAGAAAGGCACCGTTTGGCAGTGCACGAATCCGGGCATACTGTCGTGGCTTATTTCCTCCCCAATGCCGATGCGTTATACAAAGTCAGTATCATACCCAGAGGCCGTGCTTTGGGGGCGACGCAACAGTTACCGGAACATGAGCGTCATACCTTGCCCGAGGACTATTTGAAGGATCGATTGGCTGTGGTACTTGGCGGTAGGGTGGCCGAGAAAGATCTGTTGGGTTCGGTCAGTTCCGGTGCTGATGACGATATTCATCAAGCCAGTGCTATTGCCAGGGCTATGGTATCCCGCTGGGGTATGTCGGAGGAAATAGGACCGGTAGATTTACGCGAGTCTGAGGAACATCCGTTCTTAGGCCGAGATATTGCCCAGCCACGTCATTACAGCGAGCATTCAGCGGAAGAAGTAGATGATGCTGTGAAAAAACTATTACTGGATGCAGAGTTACATGCCAGGGCTGTGATTCAAAATCATCGTCAGGGTTTGGAGCAGCTGGTGGCCCAACTGGAACAATATGAGAGCCTGAATCGAGAGCAGATTGAGCAATGCTTGGGGCCGAAACCAAAGCAATAGTGGTGTGAGCTCAAGTGTTTAGGGCGTTTTAGTGTTTGCTCTTTCCATTTTTGCCTGCCTGGTTGATAATGGCAGGCTTTTATTCGCCGAGTACACAGATCAATGAGTTTGACCCAGCTTTTAGTGCAACGATTTAAAGACGCCTTTGTTCAGGCTTTTGGATCCGACTACGCTCACATGGACCCCCTCATCCGCCCCACCCAGGATCCCCGTTTTGGAGATTTTCAGGCCAATTTCGCTATGGGTCTGGCAAAAACCTTAAAGCGCAATCCGCGTGAGGTGGCGACACAGGTGTGTGACTGTTTGCAATTGGATGATCTTTGCGAAAGTGTGGACATCGCCGGGCCGGGCTTTGTTAATGTGCGGTTTTCGGCCGCTGCGTTGTGCCGCTATTGTTTGCAATTAGCCGGTGATGAACGCTTGGGTATTCGTGTGACAGAGCAACCACAAACCGTGGTGGTGGACTATTCCGGCCCTAATGTCGCCAAAGAAATGCATGTGGGGCATTTACGCAGCACCATCATTGGAGACGCCATCGCTCGAACCCTGGAGTTTCAGGGGCACAAAGTCATACGCCAAAACCATGTAGGGGATTGGGGTACCCAGTTCGGCATGCTTATTGAGAACTTATTGGATAAAGGCTGGAGTGCCGATGCCAATGCGGCCTACGGTGATTTAAATGCCTTGTACCAGGAATCCAAACAGCGTTTTGATGCGGATGAGGAATTTAAGGCGCGCAGCCGTGAACGCGTGGTGGCCTTGCAAGGCGGCGACCCTCAATCGGTAGCCATATGGAAATCATTGGTGGAATTGTCTGAACGCTATTTCAGTTCGGTATATCAACAGTTGGATGTCACCCTAAGCAACGATCATATTCGGGGTGAGAGCAGTTATAATAAGCACCTGTCGCAGACAGTGGAGCAATTACAACAGCAGCAACTGGCCACCCTGGACCAAGGGGCGCAAGTGGTGCACTTGCCGGATGTTGCCGAGATTCCCTTGATTATACAAAAATCCGACGGGGGTTATTTGTATGCCACCACCGACCTGGCGTGCCTGGAATATCGCTTACACACATTAAATGCACACCGAGTTATCTATGTGACCGATGCTCGGCAGATTCAACATTTTGCCATGGTGTTTGCCACAGCCCAAAAAGCCGGTTGGGTGGGCGACAGCTCTTTAGAGCACGTTCCCTTTGGTTCGGTGTTGGGTGAAGACGGCAAACCCTTTAAAACCCGCAGCGGTGAGGTAGTGCGATTAATCGACCTTATTGATGAGGCTAAACGTCGTGCCACCGAAGTGGTCAAAGAAAAAAACCCAGGATTGACGTCAGACGAGCAAGACAACATTGCAGCAACGGTGGGGATTGGTGCCATCAAATACGCTGATCTCAGTGGAGATAGAATCAAGGACTACGTGTTTTCCTGGAGCCGCATGTTGGCAATGGAAGGTAATACCGCGCCTTATATTCAATACGCCTACACTCGGGTTCGATCCATATTTCGCAAAGCCCTGGAAGGTAGCGCTGGTCAATTTGATCCATCCACGTTAACACCGGAGCAACTAACCATGGTGCACGACGCGGAAAAAGCTCTGTGCTTGAAACTGAGCCAGTTCAGCGGCTCAGTGGATTCAGTGGCGTCCAGTTTGGAACCGCATCGATTGTGTAATTACCTGTTTGAACTGGCCACTGCGTTTTCCACTTTTTTCGAAGCTTGCCCGGTGATTAAGGCCGATAGCGACAACAGTCGTATTACACGAATGTTGCTGTGTGATGTAACGGCTTCCACGATCAAGTTGGGTTTACAGCTGTTAGGTATTCGCGTCCTGGAAAAAATGTAAACCTTAGTGTTTTCTCCGATAAACATGGTTTGATAAGAATTGTTTTAATCCATGCTTATAGATGTCACCGCTAAGTAGAAAGCCATCGTTGTGTCCACCGTGAATGGTAAGCAGTTGTTTGGGCTGCTGTGCGGTTTCATATAAGCTAAGTCCATGCGCATAAGGGATCACTTCATCTTCAGGGCTGTGCACAATTAAAATAGGGCACTGAATCTGCTCTAAGCGTTTTCGCGAATCATAGGAGTAGCGCGACAACAGTCGTACAGGAAAAACCGGCCAGGGTACCACACGGGCTGCCATGTCTTTAGCAGAGGTAAAGGTCGACTCTAATATCAAGCCGGCGACCGGGTAGTTCGCTGCTGTGTAGCCGGCGATTGCGCCTCCCAGAGATCGGCCGAAAACGGTAATGGTTTCTGAGGCGATTCCCCGCTGTTGAGTTAAATACTCTATCGCCGCATCGGCATCCTTGTATGTGCCGGATTCAGACGGAGAACCCTGACTGCGCCCATAGCCCCGGTAGTCCGGAATGAATACGCTAAAACCCAACTGATGAAAAAGTTGAATCGAGTCGAGTCGATGCGAAATATTTCCGGCGTTGCCGTGGAAAAACAGTAACACACCGTTTTGGTTTGGATGAGGGATGTACCAGGCATGAAGGGAAATTCCATCACGGGTGTTCAGTGTAACATCTTCAAATGCCAGGCCGAGGTTCCCGGGGGTGGCTTGGATTTCCCTGGAAGGCATTTTGGGATAGTAGATCAAACCGGGTTGCATAAAGTACAACAACGCCAACATGGCGATGTAAGCAATCGCGGCAATCTTTAACACGTTAAGTAATGTGTCCATGCGTAGCGGGTAACCCGACAAATCCGAGTGCTTTGAACCAAGCCTTAATCAATTTCCTTATCAAGACTCTAGCAAACTCAGAGTTGCCGGGTTTTGCTGTTAGTTCTTTATTTTAGATCGCCTATTATGGTCAAACGATACATATTGCGGATGATCATGAATGTCCCCCTGGAATTTTTATCGATTGAATGTCACTTGTCAGTGACTAGTGGCAACTTATAGCACCAAAAGCAATGACGAGGCAAAGAAAACCGGGGAAAAACTGAGACACAGATCGAATTTTTTCAATGTCTGGTTTATTTTCAAACAATCTCAATTATACTTTTTAATGAATATCTGCGTTTTTAGATCGATTTTTCCGGTGCCATTAGTAACGTCGTTCAACCGCAATGTCCCTCGAAGAAACCCAGCACGATTCACGAATAAGCAGTATTTTTTTCAGTTATATTTCAATTGGTAAGGAACTTTTCTATATGAACAACGGCATTGTAAAATGGTTTAACAAAGATAAAGGTTACGGCTTTATTACACCCAATGACGGGAGTAAGGATGTATTCGTACACTATTCGGCAATTCAGGGATCAGGGTTTAAAGAGCTCCATGAAGGGCAGAAGGTAAGCTATGAAACGGAAAACGGCCCCAAAGGTTTACAGGCTGCCAAAGTGATGCCTGATTGAAACCACGAATTAAACAACTCAAAGCCCGCTTGCAGCGGGCTTTTTTTTGCAAAATAGAAATGGTTGAGCGCTTGACGAGAATATAAGAGATTGCTAATATACTGGCTTCGTACTCATTCAGGTGGACAAAATGGCAAAATCGTGTGACTTGACGTTTCAGCAAAAAAGTTTATTTCAGCAAGGATATCAACAATTTACCCCGACAGAGTTAAAGCAGCTTGAATGGGGCTTGCGGTTTACCCCGGCGGTTTGTTCCCTTATTACCGCATTTGCCTTGTATTACCAGTTACCGGTTGTTTTGTATGCCGTGGCATTTTTGGGAATCTGGGCATTTTTCTTTCCGGCTAAACACCCCATGGATTTATTATACAATCACGCAGTGCGTTACATGTTCTCAGCGGTAAAGCTACCGGAAAACCCCTTCCAGCGTCGTCTGGCTTGTTTTGCAGCCGGCGTAATGAATGTGGCTGCAGCCAGTTTGTTTCTGTTGGGTTTTAATGTGGCTGCGATCGTTGTCGGTGTGATGTTGTTATTTCTACAAGCTATCGTCATTTTCACGCATTTTTGTACCTTGTCGTGGATGTATGAAGGATTGATGCGGTTGTTAGGTAAATGGCATGCTCCTATTGATCTGGACAATGCCAAATCTTTATTACAACAAGGCGCCATGCTGGTGGATGTGCGCAGTCCCAATGAATATGAGAAGGACTCTATTCAGGGTGCGATCAATTTGCCTTTGGAAGATCTACAACACCATTTGGAAACCTATCGGGAAAAAGTTTGTTTGGTTTTTTGCAATAGTGGGACTCGAAGTCATATTGCTGCAGAAAAACTCAAGCATCACGGTGTTAGTGAAATATTCAATGTGGGTGCGTATGACAGAGCCAAACAGTTGTGCGAAGCATAACGATACGACTCAAATGAAGTTTCAAACGGCCACACATAAGTGGCCGTTTTTTTTGGATTGATTTATATCAAGTGATGCGACGACATAAAATGTCATAATAGTACAAAGGCAATATCTGTCATGCGTTGTTTAAAACATTGGCAGTAAATACATACTCAGTTATTACAATAATATAGAGCTTGCCGGGTTTCATTATCATTACCGAGGTCTGGCAGGCTCTTTGTGCTTGGGGAGCCATTATGCAGGCAAATATTCTTTATGAAAGTGACGGTCACAAAGTCATGACTTTTACCGATTTGGTCACCGGTGAAGGCATACAATCCAATCAATTGGTCATTGTGAACAAAGATCATTCCGCGGTATTCGATCCCGGTGGTGATCTGACCTATATGCCCTTGAGTATGGCCATTGCCAAATACGTTCGTGTTAAAGATGTGGATTTTGTTTTTGCAACACATCAGGATCCGGACATAGTTTCTTCCCTGGATAAATGGCTGATTTACAGCGATGCCAAAATAGTCATTTCCAAACTATGGCATCGATTCATTCCCCATCTGGTTCCAGGTTATATGAAAGAAAAAGGCCAAGGAAGAATTGTTCCAATACCGGACGAAGGCGCCAATATTAAATTGGGTGATGCAACCATCAAAGCCATTCCGGCACATTTTCTCCATTCCGTCGGTAACTTTCATTTTTATGATTGCAGCAGCAAAATATTATTTTCCGGTGATGTTGGCGCTTCCTTGGTTGATGCTGAACCGAATCGACCGGTACAGGATTTTAAAAAACATATTGCCAAAATGAGTGGTTTCCATCGACGTTATATGGTTTCCAATAAAGTGTGCCGATTATGGGTTAATATGATTCGAGAGTTGGATCCGGAGATGATTGTGCCTCAACATGGCCGGCCCTTTCAGGGTAAAGAAATAATCAACGAATTTTTAAACTGGTTTGAACAATTGGAATGTGGCATTGATAATCTGTTTCAACAACACTACAAACTCCCTTAGGTTTTCTTGCGGTTTTACTGGTATTTTCACACGATTTTGAATGTTGATGCTCTGGCATATTATCTGCTTGAATAATTGGGAATTTTGGCACCGGTTTTAAGCATCAATTCTCACGGATGTTTTCCACTGGCACACACATTGTGAATACAAACAGGAGGTTGGGGGCCCGTGGAAGCCTTAATTGAGAGAAAACTGCATTGCATTACCAACGCCGGTCAGACATTGGCGGTGACTATTCAAATCAGTGCCCCGGTCCAGGAAGGCGGAGAATGGAGCAATGAGATTACCATCGACGGTTTACTGGATAATACCTACCATGTGAATGGTGTGGATTCATTCCAGTCTATGTGTTTGGCTTTCTGTTTTGTCCGTAATATTTTGAAAAAATTTCGTGAAACCGGCGGCACGCTCATGTGGTCCGATGCATCCGGTGAGTTGGATATGGAAATGATGTTTTCTTGACGTTACCGATGGATTGCCTCAATCAAAGTCGATAGTAATTGAATCTTCGGTTTCCGCGTCGCTTTTGTGAAACACAGGCTCGCGTTTCCAGGTGATGCGGTCTGTTACTTCTTCTGTTATATGCAAAAACAAGTTAAGCAGCAGCTTTTTAATGTTACGCAACATATGACTACCCCTTTGACACCAGGCGAGATGAAAACTCACTAACTATAACAAGTGGTGGGAATTGTGCCGTGAAACGTGTCACAGACCGGGAAGGGGACGTCAGCGAACGAACAAACAGTGACGTTGTTAACAGTTAAATGTTATTTGCTACATTGGAATAATAACGCTTGGCTTTTTTGAAATTGGCAAGTATCCAATTGCGAATTCGGTTGGCGTCGCCGTATTTGCTGTATTTGCCCCATGAATTGAGCAGCACAATGGTCACGGGACGTTCGGCAATTTCAGCAAACATAACCAGGCAATAACCTGCATCTGAGGTAAACCCCGTTTTACTTAAGTCGATTTTCCAGCTGTCGCTACGTAGCAGTCGGTTTGTGTTGATAAACTTTATGGAATGGTTGTTTCTGGCATTCAGAACCTCGCCTTTATCGACGGTACTCATGCTGCGAATCAACGGGTAGTAGTAAGCGGTTTCCAGCAAAATAATCAAGTCATTGGCACTGGCTACATTGTCGGGGTGTAAGCCGGAGGCATCTGCGAATGTCGTATTGTGCATACCCAGTATTTGCGCTTTTCGGTTCATGGCTTTGATGAACGCTGCCTTTCCGCCGGGGTAGGTGCGGGCCAGAGCCGACGCTGCGCGATTTTCAGAAGCGGCGAGAGCCAACTGCAACAATTCTCCCCGGGTGAGTATGGAACCGTATTTCAAACGTGAACGGGACCAACGCAAACGATCTTTGTCTTCGCGCAAAATGGTTATGTATTCATCCAACGCCTGGTTAGAGTCCAGTACAATCATGGCAGTCATCAATTTTGTGATAGATGCCATGGCCAGAGATTCCCTGGAATTTTTGCTGTATAAAGTGACTTGTTCTCGACTGTCTTTAACGATAACGGTGCTGGAGTGTAATTTTAACTGGTTCGGATCTAGAAATTTTTTTAAGATGCGACTATCCACAAACGGAGTTTCACCGGCCCAACCCACTGATACAGCGGCGAGCAGGTATATACATGTGGTGATAATTATTCCTTGGCGTAACATAGAATTACCTTGAATCTGTTAATGTTCAATCATATGTTATTTGCATCCGCTATGCCTGTATCCACCCCCTTCTTGGGTATATCGGAGTGAATAGCTATTAACTAAAGAAAACTAAAGCGTTCCCAATATCAGGTGTGTAATGGGAAGTGAAAAATACTTTACGATACAAATGCATACATAGAATAGCACACTGGCGAAAATCGGTATGTATAAAGAATGTGTTAAATTTATAAATAGGGAGTTTAGACATGCGCACATATGACTACAAGTGCGACTTCAATGAACGGGTCATTGAAGTTCGCCATTCCATGGCCGATGAGATACGCAGCTGGGGCGAGCTTTGTCAAAAAGCCGGAATTGATCCCGGTACGACCCCGTCAGATACACCTGTACATAAATTGGCAACTGGCGGACAAATTGTTAAAAGCGGACGCTTAGGTGAGACCACTCCTCCGTGTGGGCAAGGGCCATGTTGCGGCGGTGGTTGCAGTCTGATGTGATTTAACGGGGCTCAAATAGATGGGCTAAGCTGAGGTGACAGTGAATAAACCGGTGGATGTGGAAAAACTTGAGCCAGCTGAAGACCTGGATCCTTTGCATATCACCCAAGCCCAGTTATTGCGGGCCATAGAGCATTTGGATGATATGAAACGCGGTGTTATCGGTTTTCTTAATTCTCCCAAACGCACGATATCGGTCTGTTTTCCCATTGAGATGGATGACGGATCGGTGCAGATATTCAAAGGTCATCGGGTGTTACATAACCGGGTTTTGGGTCCGGGCAAAGGTGGAATTCGGTTTCATCCCGATGTCACTGCCGAGTCCGTAGTAGCATTAGCGGAGTTGATGACCTGGAAATGCGCTTTGATACGGGTTCCGTTTGGCGGTGCCAAGGGTGGTGTGGCTTGCAACACCAAAGAACTCAGTCTGCGCGAATTACGGCGTATCACCCGCCGCTTTATTACCGAACTGGGCGACAACATCGGTCCTCATACCGATATTCCCGCGCCGGATTTGTATACTGATGCGCAAACCATGGCCTGGGTATACGATACCTACGACATGATGCATCCGGGAAGAAACAATCTGCCTGTGGTTACGGGAAAACCTTTGGAAATTGGGGGTTCGGTGGGAAGACAGGACGCCACCGGGCGGGGGGTGCTGTACGCCACTCAAAGAGTATTGTCTAACCAGCTGATTACCGACATGGAAAGCGTTGAAGGCGCACGCATCGCGGTACAGGGATTTGGCAATGTGGGCGAAGCGGTTGCCACTTTGTTTGCTGAGGCCGGTGCCGTAATTGTTGCCGTCAGTGATTCCCAAGGTGGGATATACAACGAAAAGGGTCTGGATATTTCTGCCGCTCTCGCTTACAAGGCGCAGCACGGTTCTGTGGTGGGATTACCGGACACTTTGACGATTACCAATGAAGATTTGTTGACTATCCCCTGTGATATTCTGATCCCCGCCGCCTTGAGTTGTCAGATTCGTCTGTCCAATGTGGATCGTGTGCAGGCCAAAATGGTTGTTGAAGCGGCTAACAGCCCGACCACCTTAGCAGCTGATGATAGTTTAGCCAGGCGAGGCGTGTTTGTGATCCCGGATATTCTTGCCAACGCCGGAGGGGTGACGGTGAGCTATTTCGAATGGGTGCAAAACATCGAAAATGAAGAATGGGATTTTGACGAGGTTAACAAGAAACTGCGTTTGAAAATGAACCGGGCAGCTGACGCTGTGGTGGATCGCTGGAAAAAAATGCTGCAGGAACAGGAACAAAAACCGAGTGAAGATCCTGTCAATTTGCGTACGGCTGCTATGATGTTGGCTGTAGAACGGCTGGCGCATGTCACATTGGAGCGCGGAATTTGGCCCTAGCGGGGGCGATCAAGGCGTTGTTGTGGGGCTGGAGTGGCTCTCGTCGGGTGAATTATCCGGCGGTGAGGCGGGAGGCGGTTTTTTCTTCGGTTTGTGGTTATTAAACGTTGCCCAGATTCCAGCCAGGGGCGCCAATATCAACACGCTTAAGGTGCAATAGTCCAATATGGGCTGACCGGTGATGCCTGGGGTGTCATGGCTGCGGTGAATATAGGGCGAAATCTTGTTGACTAACTGCTCCATGGCCTGGCCGCCAATGGTGTTGTGGTATAAGTCTGCCGGTATGTAGACAAAACCTAATAAAAGCAACCAGATAGCTACGCCAATGGCCAAGGTGACAACAAATAAAAACACCCCGTAACCAACCGAGCACACTGTCATTTCTATGAGTACGGACCACAGGGAACGAAACGGTCGTAAACCTTCGTTTTTATAGCAGCGTAAGCCGACCCAAACTGACATGAGCAGAATGGTAGCCGCTATCGTACTAATGTAAATGGTTAAGTAGTCCACTTGAATATTATAATCTTTTAATTATGATCCAGGCGTTTGTAAGGTTTCCTGGATTAGCCCCTGAGGTTCAGATCTAAATTGTATAACAATTGTAAGAAATTACCACAGTTACCGGATGAAAGACGGGTGAAAGACATTGAACAGTTCTAGTGATTTTTGGGTTTTGTCATCTATGTGGTTGATTTATTATATAATTCATTCAACGTTAGCGGCTAATTCAGTGAAAAGCCGACTGTATCGCCTCCATCCGCTGGTACCTCGGTACTATCGTTTGAGCTTTAATTTGCTGTCCTTGCTGTTACTAATGCCCATCGCCTGGTTTTTGGCCGTATATCAAGCTCCGATTTTGTGGCGTTGGGACGGTGGGTGGTTGTACGTTCAAATCTTCATCACCGCAATGGTGGTGCTGGGCTTTTATCTCAGTTCTAAAGGTTATGATTTGCAGGAGTTTGCCGGATTGCGGCAATGGAATCAGCATTCTGACCCTGGGCCCATGGCTTTAACCCAATGGCATCGCTATGTGCGCCACCCCTGGTATTTTTTGGCGTTGGTTTATATTTGGAGTCGTGATATGGATAGTCTGTTCTTGTGCAGTGCTATTCTGCTCAGTTTGTATTTTTATATCGGTTCTAAATTGGAGGATCGGAAACTGTGCGAGTTATATGGTGCCACTTACCTCAGTTACTGTGAGCAAGTGCCGGGAATTTTTCCTATACCGGGTCGGTATCTTAGTAGGTCACAATGGCAGAAAATGATTACATTGAAACAAAAGCCAACTGAGTAGTGGTAAACAGAAAAAGCCCGCGGGGGCGCGGGCTTGTAAGGGGGCATCTAGCATGACAACATTCCCGTTGTCATTTAGTAGAAGCTGGGTTTATTTTATTGCTTCAAACCTGAATACAAGCTTAATGATTTGCCCCAACTATAAAAAATTTAGTTTTCAAATGTGTTAACAAAAAAGCCGCAGATAAAAACAAGCCCGCGGGGGCGCGGGCTTGTCCAAGGGGGCATCTAGATGTAACTTTCATCCGTGTGTTACTGTAGAAGCGGATTCAGTATACGACACAAAATCTGAACACGTGCTTAACAATTGATCTTTGATGGACACTATTTTTGTTTTATAAGAGCAGAAAAGAATACAGCCCGTCCAGGCACTGAAACGGGCTGTAGGGGACCTGAATGACGCAATGAACATTCAGGCCTGTGTAGTTAACGCTGTTAACCTTAATATAACCTTAATTGTAACCTGATTTTTCACCAAAGTTGGAGATTCATTGATGTCGAAAGATCCGCATATAAGCAAAGCGGTTAATAAAATCATTCAATCTGCTTTAGATGGAGACCCGCTGGAGAAATTAAAGATTCCACTGCGACAATTTGCACAGGAGCGGGATTGGGAGCAGTTTCATTCACCTAAAAATTTAAGTATGGCATTGGTCAAAGAGGCGGCGGAGTTGGTAGAACATTTTCAATGGCTGACCGAACCCCAAAGCTATGCGTTGGAGTCGGATAAGCGGGATCAAGTGCGCTATGAGATGGCAGATATACTCATTTACCTGGTTCGAATCGCCGACCAACTGGATATAGAATTATTGTCGGCCGTCAAAGAGAAAATCCAAATAAATAAAAACAAGTACCCTGTCGATAAGGTCAAAGGCAGTTCTAAAAAATATAACGAATATTGACGCAGAAATTAAGCAATGTTTTTAGCCTTGCTATTTGGAAAACAATGATAGAAACATTCGTAAATACAAAAAAACAAGAACAACGGTAAAAATCAGTAGCAACAATGATCCTTTGTTTTGGAGCAAGCGCACTAACGTGAATCCTATGCGTTGAGTCAGTGGTGCGTTAGGGTCATATCCCGTCTCTTGCTTGTACTTTTTTCGCGCTATTTGCGCATATTCTTGCTGATACTCATCAAACAGGGATTGGGCCTTTTCGAAGTCCTGGGCGTCCTTAATCCACAATGCCGCATTGCTAAAGCCCCAGCGATTGCCCGGAGTTTCATAATAGTCAATGTGATGCTGTTCCAGCACTTTTTTCATGCCCTCGGCTTCCCGATCCGCATCCATTGGGTAGGAGAATAATCTTTTACTCATAAGTTCCTAAGGTGTTTAAATAAAACTGGTTACAATTAGCCTGCAACATTCTATAATTTTACTAGTCCTTTTTATACACAAGCCATACACAAGAAGAAGCGGGGATCATGATAAGGTCGGTCATTATAGCGGTTTTAGTGGTAGGGGCTTTTGTGGCCGGGAGTACCGGGAGTACCGGTGTATGGGCTGGAGGCGATTGTACCGGGAAGTTCCAAAACGGAGGCAGGCCCGAACTGAAGGATATCGCATCGGGAGCCAATCTGTGTGGTGCAGATTTCAGCGGCTTGCAATTGACCGGAGTGGATTTGCGTTTCTCCGACTTGCGTGGAAGTAATTTCAGCAAAACCAAACTAAAAGACGTTTTATTTCACGGTGCACTGCTTACGGATGCTAATTTTGCTCAAGCAGAATTGCGCGGAACCGGTTTTGTAGGGGCAGAGGCGCGCGGTGTCTCTTTTACGGCCGCTAAGGTTTCCAGGTGTGACTTTATCGCAGCCGATTTAAGTAATGCTTTGTTGGCTAAACTGGACCTGAAAGACAGCAAAATGGTTGGCGCTGTATTGGCGGGAGCCGATTTGTCCGGAGCGGATCTTCGTGGTGTCAACATGTTGGGCGTGGATTTAAGTCGAGCCCGGTTAATGGATGCACAGATGGATCAAGCGAACCTGGAGTGGTCAATACTTAACCAAGCTAATTTTCAAGGGGCTCGCCTGGCGCAAGTTAATTTTACGCTGGCTACGTTGGAATCCGTGGACTTCAGTTTTTCCAATTTGTATTCGGCTAAGTTTAAGGATGCCTATTTATACAAATCCAAGTTTATGAATGCGGACTTGAGCGGCGCTTCTTTCTATCGAGCTTATATGGTGGAGGCGCAGTTAGAAGGCGCCAGCTTGGTCGGTGCAGACTTTTCCTTTGCCAATTTGCAGAATGCCTTACTGGTGCATGCGGATCTCAGCAATGCTTTGCTCATGAACGCGGATATCCGTAGCGCGGATTTTAGTGACGCCATATTGGAAGGCACGGTACCTTCCGAGTTACCCATTGATGATGCAGGTTACGGTCGTTAGCCTCCGACCTTACTGATTTCGGCCGGCGCCAGGGCTAGGCTTGAAAATGCTGTAAAGCCTTACCGTTATCCAGTACAGCGCGGATTTGATCTGCCGCTTGAGGTAGGGGAGTGCCTTTGACATGCCACAAACACAGAGCACCGCTGTAAATCAATGCATCCCGAGTGATCCCTGCTTCTCCCCGTAAAGCAGCCAAACCCATTTGTGCTGCGGTTTTAGCCAGTGCAGGAATGTCTGCTGCTACGGTGCTGTCATCATCTTGGCGTTGTAGGTTCTCGGGTAAGGGGGCGGCCCTCAGCTCCTGGCTGATGCCCAATTCCGTCGGATTTAAGTCTTGATCCTGTTCTGCATTGTTATCATGATAATAAAAACATTTTCCGGTTTGACGTAATGACGGTGTGATCCCCCCTTCCACACCGCGTATCAACAGGGCACTGTCGAAGCCGGAATGCCGTGCCAGCATGGCATAAATACGGGGGTAGGGTTTATGGACATAACCTGTCACTAAGTGGGTTTTTTGACGTCCCCGCAAGGGTCCGGTCAACACATCAATGGTGGTGAGACAGGGCCGCTTTACCATGAGACGACGCAGTTCGCTCAATTGATACAATTTAGGTGAAAATACCTTTTGATCGATGTAAGTCCATGCAATACGGCTGTCGCTTAGGCGGGCAGCTGCTTGTTGGCTGCTAAGATTCACATCGATACCGGCTGCCGCCAAAATCTGGTGGTGAGTGGCTCCCCATTTAGGTCCCATTTTCTCCACACCTTCGGTATAGGCCGCGACCCCGCAGGCCGCCAGTACGGCCGGTACAAACGGTGCTGCAGGAACGCAACGATTGTAACCGTTATAGGGGTCTGCCAAAGCCACAACTTCGTCCGCTTCAACGGAGGTTGGGGGAGTGGACTCGCAAATGGCTTCCAGTACACCTTTCATCTCGTCATCGGTCTCCCGTTTCATGCGCAGACCAATGAGAAACACGGCAGCTTGAACCGGGTCAACGGTTTGGTCCAACACAAACCGGGTGGCGGCTTTCGCTTCCTCCAGAGAAATGTTTTTGCTCAATTCCGGACCGGTTGCCACTCGCTGAATAACAGAGCGCATGGTGGCCAGTGGGTCGGAGTAAAGGTCGGTACTTGGTTCGGCATTTGAGAAAAGTCCTGTCTGGCAGCCTCTGGTCAGAGGTCGTTTAAATTAACAAAAATTTCACCATCAATGATTTCAATGGGGTAAGTACGCAAAGGTTCGTCTGCCGGGTCGTCCAGAGCTTCTCCGCTATTTAAGTCGAAGCGACTGCCGTGCAGTGGGCATTTTACGTAGTGGTTTTTCAAAGACCCGGTGCAAAGTGAAGCATCTTCATGAGTGCACATCTCATCGACAGCAAAAAACTGTCCCTCACTATAGGCAATGAGTAGACGTTTTTCTCCAATACGGAAACATTTCATCGTTCCGGGCTCGAATTCGGCGATGTGAGCTATTCGTATGTTGTGGTTTTCCATGGGCATCTATTGTATCTGTCCGACAACAAAAAAATCCATATCTCACTGGTGGTAGCGACGGGGGGCTAGGAGATTCTGCTCTCAGGTGGTGTCCTGGAACTGCTACACTTGTAGCCGGAACCACGGAAAGAAGGAAAATGCTACAGTGAATTCTATAACAGACAGCTCCGCTTGGGGATCATTGCAAATACATTGGTCGACTCTTAAAAATCTCCACATGCGAGAGCTGTTTGCCAAAGACAGTGACCGATTTTCCCGGTTCAGTTTACAGGTGGATGACTTTTTTCTGGATTTCTCAAAAAACCGTATTACTACTCAAACCCTGGAGCTACTGCTCCAATTGGCACAGGAAGTGGGATTGAGCCAAGAAATCCATCGCATGTTTGAAGGCGAAAAAATCAACTTTACTGAACATCGAGCAGTCTTGCATACGGCCTTACGCAATCGTTCCGGAGAACCGGTGTGTGTGGACAATGAGAATGTGATGCCGGAGGTGCACGGGGTATTGGAACGTATGGGGGTGTTTGCCACCAAGGTGCGATCCGGTGAGTGGCAAGGTTACAGCGCTAAACGTATAACGGATGTGGTGAATATTGGCATCGGTGGATCTGATCTGGGGCCCAAAATGGTAACCGAGGCACTACGGCCTTTTAGCAGCGGCGATTTGAATATGCATTTTGTCTCCAATGTGGATGGAGCAGATTTGGGCGCGGTGTTGCAACGGTTGGATCCCGAAACCAGTTTGTTTATTGTGACTTCCAAAACCTTTACAACTCAGGAGACCATGGCCAACGCCAACAGCGCCAGGCAGTGGTTTTTGTCTCACCACAAT
>Ga0224501_10000050_pt1 | contig 128349 bp, 136 predicted proteins | sample SF_Oct11_sed_USG_4_FD_169105 | JGI IMG/M metagenome (GOLD analysis project Ga0224501, IMG submission 169105) | Sediment microbial communities from San Francisco Bay, California, United States - SF_Oct11_sed_USGS_8_1 | ecosystem: Environmental > Aquatic > Marine > Sediment | place: USA...
CGTATGTGTGGCCAATGTTCGGCAGGAAAATCATAAAACGTTAGCAAAGATTTTCGGTCCTTAACCAAACAATCCACCGCTTTTGGGTATTTGGCTTGATATGCATATTCCGGCCAAAATGAACACCGATTCCGGACGAAGATGAACACAAATTCCGGGGCAACATGAACACCCGGTTTTCCAACGCATCGGCCAGGGATGTTTTTAACCCAGGTGTTCATCTTGGGTCAAGTTGTCGGTGATTTTGCGCATGGATTCCCCTTTGAGCTGCAGGCGATGCGCATTGTGCATCAGTCGGTCAAGAATGGCGTCCGCCAGGGTATTATCGCCGATGGTGGCGTACCACTGGTCGGTGGGCAACTGGCTGAGCACCATGGTGGAGGTGCTGCCATGGCGGTCGTCCATAATCTCCATCATGTCATTGCGCTGTGCGGCACTCAGGGGCTCTATACCCCAGTCATCAATGATCAATAGCTGGGTTTTAGCCAGATTCTTGAGCCACTTGTGGTAACTGCCATCGGCTTTGGCTTGGGTTAGCGATAACATCAGCCGTGAGAGTCTGAAGTATCGTGTACTGAAACCAAGGCGACAGGCCGCATGCCCCAGAGCACAGCCCAGATAGGTCTTACCGCAACCACAGGCGCCGGTAATCAAAAGATTCTGAGCCTTGCTAATCCAAGCCCCTTGAGCCAGTTGCGCTACCTGGGCTGATTTGAGGTTGCGTGTAGGCCGATAATCTAGATCCGTGATGTCGGCGTTAAGCCTGAAGTGCGCCTGATGGATCAAGCGTGTTTTCTTTCGCTGTTCACGAACCAGATGTTCCGGAACGTGTCAACCTCATATGTACAGTTATTTATTAATTAACATCTATTTACCACTCACATAACCGGCGGCAGTCAATGTCGGAAAGTTCACCTGATCACTTATTGGTACATTGACGCCGTCTTCTACGGCAATAGGGTTTATAGCAACGAATTCAGGTGGTAACTTTACGCCGGGGCGCCCCTGAACAAAACGCTCTGGATGTTCTTTGAAGTATCCGTCGAGTGTTTTCTGTTTGTGCTTTGCCACTTCATGGCAACGACCCGTAAATACCTGTTCAGGTGTGAAACCAGACAAACCGCTATGATGATGTTTGAAATTATACCACTGGAAATATTCTTCGCACCATTGCCGAGCATGGGCGATGTTCTCGAAGCGACCTGGATAATCGGGCTGATACTTCTGTGTTTTGAACTGACTTTCGCTATACGGATTATCATTGCTCACTCGCGGCCGACTATGGCTGCACGTAACATCCAACTCTGTCATATTCTCCAGGTAACCGTGAGCAGTCATGGGGGTCCCACGATCCTGATGTACAGTAAGTTGGCCCGGTGCAATGCGATAGCGCGTAATGGCCTCGCTCATCAATTGCTTGGATAAAGCACTGTTTTCTTTCTTCGAGATCATCCAGGCAACCACAAATCGGCTAAACAAGTCCAACACCACGTACAAAGACAAATAGACGCCCCGACGGTGAAGAGGCAGCTTGGTGATATCCCAGGTCCATACTTCATTAGGGGCTACCGCTAATAGTCGAGGGATGGCATGATGCTGGGCTGGACGTTGGCAGCGACGCTCGCCATTTTCACCTTGTTTTCGTAGTAATCTATGCATGGTGCTGATTGAGCACAGGTATTTATCTTCCTCCAGCAGGCGTTGGTAAACCTCAGCCGGTGGCTGATCACGATAGGTTTCACTGTGCAGAGTCTCAATCACGTGTGTGCACTCTTGTTCGCTCAGTGCCCGAGGTTGCACGGCTGCTTTGCGAGATCGTCCGGACGGGGGATTATCCCCTCGTTTGCGTCTCGCATAGACGCTGCTACGATTGAGTAATAGTGCTTCACAAGCAATACTCAACGGTAATCTATCAGGGCGTTGCTCTATGACCATCTTCATGCATCGCTCCCATTGCGTAAACGATCGAGCATCGATAAGGCTTTTTTTTGAAGATCCAGGCAATCGTTTGCCACTTCAAGCTTACGGGTCAATTTCTCATTTTCCTTGGTGAGTTGCTCGATCTGGCGTTGCTCCGGCGTTTTAGACGCCACAGGGCCGGGTGTGCTTTTACTGAGCCCATCAACTCCATGCTCCGCGTACTCCCGACGCCAGTCCGCTAGTTGATTGCTGTATAGTTTTTCACGGCGTAACATGGCTCCCAGTTCCCCGTGTTTGCACGCATTGGCCTCAGCAATAATGCGTAATTTGTATTCAGGTGGAAATCGACGGCGCGTGCGCTTTTCCAATGATGGCTCTGGTGTAATTTGATTATTGGGTAGTACTGGTGTTGATTTTGGCATCCTACTCTTCCTGGTTTTATGGCCCTTAAATATATGTTATCTCATACGGTGACTGTATGACACCAGGTTGACACAAAGGGGTTCCTGGTCCAGCAATAGCTGTATGCGCTCGATAAAGGACAAAGACTCATAGGTGCCGATGTGCTCCAGTTGATTTTGCAGAGCGCTTGCCATACCGCCCAGTTTAAGTTCACGTAGTTGGTTCAGTGTTTGTTGTGTCATGCTTATCTCCTTTTGTTGTTGACGGTGTTTTAGTGAAAGCTCTTAGGGCCACGGATGTTTTCGTGATCCTGCGGTAACGGCGTATTGCTTGCATCCATAGGATCGGGCAAGCGGTCGAGATTGGACTGCAACAGGGATTTGACTTGCTTGAGTTTCCACAGCTGTTGCTGGCGTGCGATCTGGCAGGCGCGCTCCAGACGATGGGCCGGATATTGTCGACTGAGGTTAAGTAGGCCCAGACAAACTCGATAAGCCTGTTCGGGGTGTTGTCTGCTCTGAAGTTGTGTAGTGACCCAGTACAACACGTCAGGTCCTATATCCTTGGCCCAGTTCTTGAGACGGCCCGGGCTCCATTGGTGCTGTTTGCGGTGGCGTTCGGGCATATGAGCGGCCTGGGTCGTAGTGCCCGCCCGACGGCTGCGTGGGTGTGAAGCGACTTGACGTTGTTTAAAGTACACACTGACAAGGGTATCACTGGCATGCAGTTCCAAAGTCTCGCCCACGTATTGATGAGGAACCGAGTACAGGTGCTTTTGATAACTGACGTGGTAGTCGATGTTAACCTTCACGGATTTGATATCCACAAACTCATAAGGCAGCTTGGGCAAGGGGCGTAATTGAGGTTGATCCAGTTTCTGGAAAGCCTCAAGACGGTTGCCCGGCAACTGTTTAAAAGGTTTTTTATTCAGCTCATTGAGCAAGGCCCGTATACATTGATTCGCCTCAGCCAGTGAGAAAAAACTATGGTGACGTAACCGAGCCATGATCCAACGTTCCACCACTTGGACGCCCACCTCGGCTTTGGCTTTGTCCTTGGGTTTATACGGACGAGCCGGCATAACCGCCACCTGATAGTGTGAAGCCAGTTGCTGGTAGCAGGGATTAAGTTCCGGTTCATAGCGGCAGGCTTTGTTGACACCGCTGCGCAGATTGTCCGGGACTAACATGTCGGGAGTGCCACCGAAGAACTCGAACATACGTACATGACTGCCCAGCCAGTCGGGCAATGCCTGTGTCCAGGTCGCTTCAGCATAGGTGTAATTGGATGCGCCCAACACACCCACAAATACAGCCGCCGGTTGGACTTCACCGGTGTAACGGCAAATAATGGGCAAGGTGGGACCGCAGTAGTCAATGAAACACTTTTCACCGGCCCGATGGTGCTGGCGCATGGAGCGTTTTTGCAAACCAAACCAGCACCTGTAGCGTTCGCAAAACTGGGAATAGCTGTAACAACGGTTTGGGTGCTGGTGGGTATACTCCTCCCATAGCAATTGCTTGGTGACCCCTTTGCGTTTGAGTTCCTGATGGATGTCGGCCCAGTTGGGAACGACGTAGCGCTGGGAGGTCTGGGTATCGGACTTGGGGTAGAACAGTGCAGCCAAGCGCTCGTCGTTGAGCTCGTCAGGCAAAGGCCAGCTCAGCCCTAACCCCTCTGCTTTGGTGACCAGTTGCTGGCATGCGCCAGTACTGACCTTAGTGCTGGCCTGGATCTGCCGGTAGGAAAGCCCGGCTTGCAGGCGTAATCGTAAGACGTCTCGTATTTTTCGCATTGCAATTCTCTTCATCGCCACGGTAGTGCTCCCCCAAAAGTGAGGAAGGGTACCAAATTATTGAAGAATCAATGCGTTAGAATGGATTCCGGTTCAAAATGAACACTCATTCCGGCAACATGAACACCGATTCCGGAATACCCGGTAAAAGTGTTCATTTTGAACCGGAATGAGTGTTCATTTTGAACCGGAATGAGCGTTCACGTTAAATCGGAATGAGTGTTCATCTTGAACCGGAATGGGTGTTCATGTTCGGCCGGAATATGCACCTATAGAGCCGTATAATTTACCGATAGCCGATAAAGGAAATTACTCTAGATGCCAAAATGCGTAGATCAAGACTTCCCTTGTCAAAATCCCGATTATTTAGATTTCGATAAAATCACGGCTGTGGAGCTCGTCTGCCCACCATCCGCTAGTGATATCGTAAACAAGAGTGCTTTTTGTACTCAAGTCCCTCTTGAAGAATGCTTCCAACTTAAGGATTTAACGCACAAAGACTATTTGAAGGGCTTGAGAAATAAAACTGGCGTTTACCATCTATGGGTTGACTATGATAATTGCGATGATCATGACAATTACACCATGCTTTGTGTTTATGTTGGAAAAGGACTGGCTGAGGGCAGAATCAACGACCATATAAAGAAAAAATGGCCGGAGAAGGAAACATTATATGTCACTTTCTACGAGTGCAATAATAGAATTGCAAAGTACTTAGAGCAATTATTCTTGGATATATATAAATTCTATCTAAATGATTATGAAAATCCTGGAACAAAGAACCTTTTTGCTGTATGGGATAATGAGCGTCATTTGCATGGTACAGAGCTTCACGCTGTAAGCAACCTAAGTAATATCTCTAACCTCGATGACTTATAGAGTATTACCTGCTAACAAGCCGCACGTCCAGATGCAAACTACACTACGCCTCATTTGCAACACTCAGCTTCTACATTAAATGGACTGCCTTTCTTAGGAACAGGGTTTCCATGTAAAAGTCTACCACCGCTGCAATGTATACATATAATTCTTGGGAGTTAATAGCAATGACAAAAACTTATCCAACTTACTAACTCAGCCTGTTTACGACTTTAATAACCAGTTTTCGACTATATTTGGTCAGATTAACAGAAGTGTATTATGCGAACGCCTATTCCACCGTCACCGACTTGGCCAGATTCCGCGGTTGATCCACATCGGTGCCTTTGAGCACGGCCACGTGGTAGGACAACAGTTGCAGAGGGATGGTGTAGATGATGGGTGAAATGCAGTCGTCTACGGGGGCCACGTCCAGGACTTGAACGCCGTCTTCGTCTTGCAGTTCGGCATGGGTGTCGGCAAAGACGATAAGCTGACCGCCGCGGGCGCGGACTTCTTGCAGGTTGGATTTGAGTTTTTCCAGCAGCTCGTTGTTGGGGGCAACGGCGATGACGGGCATGTCCGAGTCCACCAGGGCCAGGGGACCGTGTTTGAGTTCACCGGCCGGGTAGGCTTCAGCGTGGATGTAGGAGATTTCTTTGAGCTTGAGAGCTCCTTCCATGGCCACCGGGTATTGTGCCCCTCTGCCCAGAAACAGGGCGTGGTGTTTTTCAGCGAACTGTTTTGCTAATTCATTAATTTGTCCATCCAGCTGCAGCACTTTGTCCACTTTGGCAGGCAGGCTTTCCAATTGGGCGATGATGTTTTTTTCCTGCTCTTCGCTCATCCCCTGGCGCCGCCCCATGGCGATGACCAATAACATGAGGGCGACTAATTGTGTGGTAAAGGCCTTGGTGGAGGCCACGCCGATTTCCGGGCCGGCCCGGGTCATGAGCACCAGATCCGATTCACGCACTAAGGAGCTTTCCGGTACGTTGCATATGGCCAGGGAATAGCCAAAGCCCAGACGTTTGGCTTCTTTTAACCCTGCCAAGGTATCGGCGGTTTCACCGGATTGAGACAGGGTGACAATGAGCGAATTGCGTCGTACCACGGGTTTGCGGTAGCGGAATTCGCTGGCCACTTCCACGCTACAGGGTACGCCGGCCATGGACTCCAGCCAATAGCGCCCTATAAGTCCGGCGTGATAGCTGGTGCCGCAGGCGATGATGTGTACGCCTTGTACTTCATCAAAAACTTCCGCCGCATTGGCGCCAAAGGACTGTTCCAGCAGTTTGCCGTTATTAACCCGGCCTTGCAGGGTATCGGCCAAAGCACGGGATTGCTCGTGAATTTCCTTGAGCATGTAATGGCGGTACTCGCCTTTTTCTGCCGCGTCTGCGCTGAGTTCACTTTCGGTGATTTCCCGTTGCACTACATTACCCTCACGATCGTAAATAGTGAGGGCGTCTTTGGTCATGTCGGCAATTTCGCCTTCATCCAAAAAGATAAATCGCTGTGTAACAGGTAACAAGGCAGCCACATCAGAGGCAATGAAGTGCTCCCCTATGCCGATACCGATAACCAAGGGGCTGCCCAGGCGTGCTGCCAGTAATCGACCGGGTTCTTTTTTGCTGATGACACCTAAAGCGTAAGCACCTTCGAGTTTTTGCACAGTCAGTTTTACGGCTTCCAGCAAATCCTTACCTTCTTCGATGTGGTGCTGGTAGATTTCGTGCACCACCACTTCGGTGTCGGTTTGGGAGGTAAAGCGGTAACCCTGCTCGGCTTGTTGGCGCCGCATGGCTTCGTGGTTCTCTATAATGCCGTTGTGTACCACCGCCACGGTGTCATTACAGACGTGGGGGTGAGCATTGGGCTCGCTGGGGGCGCCGTGAGTAGCCCAGCGGGTATGGGCGATGCCGCTTTTACCGACCAAAATATCCTTGACGTTTTTTTCCAGCGCAGCGACTTTGCCCTGGGAACGTTTACGTGCGAGCTGTGCGTCCTTGTCGATCACCGCAACACCGGCGGAGTCATAGCCGCGGTATTCCAGCCGTTTCAGGCCTTCGATTAAGATAGGGATAACGTTTCGATCAGCGGCTGCGCCGACAATTCCGCACATAGTTTTATTTCCAATTCAATAAGTTAAGCGATTCTTGTCCTGCAGGGATAAGAGCAAGTATCAATGATACGCAATCTAATAGTGAAGCATATTCTATGGACACTGGCCACCGCTATTTGTTCTTGCTGGGTCGCTTCCAGCCCTTATGAGATTTTTGTTGAGCACGACTCAAGGTCAACTGCTTGGGCGGAGCATCGTGGGTAATCGTCGATCCGGCGCCGACGGTGGCACCCTCACCTATCGTGACCGGAGCCACCAGTTGGGTATCGGAGCCAATAAAGGCGTTGTCTTCTATTACCGTCTGATGTTTATTGGCACCGTCGTAGTTGCAGGTAATGGTGCCCGCACCAATGTTGACGTTGCTGCCCATGGTGGTGTCGCCGATATAACTCAGGTGATTCACTTTGGAGCCCGGACCCAGCTGAGATTTCTTCACTTCCACAAAGTTGCCGATCTTGGCTTTATCCGCCAGCTCCGTTTCCGGGCGCAAGCGCGCAAAGGGGCCAATACTGCAATCATTGCCTATGGTACTGCCTTCCAAGTTGCAGTGGGACAACACGGTCACATTGTTACCAATGTGGCAGTCGCGCAGTTGGCAAAACGGCCCAATACTGACGTTATTACCCAAGGTCACTTTGCCTTCGATGACCACGTCCACATCAATGACCACATCCTGCCCGGCACTGAGTTGCCCCCGTAAATCGAAACGAGCCGGGTCTTTCAGGGTAATGCCTTCCAGCATTAAACGGTCAGCCTGCTGTCGTTGGTAGACCCGCTCCAATTCCGCCAGTTGTAGCTTGTTGTTCACCCCTTCGATTTCGTACAGGGTGGCCGCTTTACAGGTGCGAACCGTGACACCTTCTTTAACCGCCATGGCAATGATATCGGTAAGATAGTACTCACCTTGGGCATTGTTGTTTTCCAAGCGCTTGAGCCATCGCTTGAGCAAGTCGCCTTTTACCGCCAGCATGCCCGTGTTGATTTCCTTTATTTGCAACTGTTCCACCGTTGCATCTTTTTGTTCCACAATGCTTTGCACCTGGCCACTCACATCGCGAACAATGCGGCCGTAACCGGAGGGATTGGGCAAAGTAGCGGTCAGCAGTGACATTTGTTCGTCGCTAACATTCTTAATGAGTTCACTGAGAGTTTTTGGCGTGATTAACGGTACATCACCGTATAGCACCAGAACAGTATCAGCGTTCTGTATATGGGGGGTGGCTTGGTCCACCGCATGCCCGGTACCCAACTGCTCTGCCTGCAATACCCATTGCACCGGCAGATGGGACAGCTGTTTCGGTACCAGTTCGCCGCCGTGACCATAAACCACAAAACAGGAGGAAGCGTTCAAGCCCATGGCTGTGTCCACGACATGCTCCAGCATGGGCTTGGCGCCCAGTTCGTGCAGCACTTTGGGCAAAGCGGATTTCATCCGGGTGCCCTGCCCGGCCGCCAAAATGATTACCGATAAGTCACTCATATTTGAACACCATAGCTTCGACCGTATTCCAGCTCGGTTAATTGTAGCGCACCCAACTGACGGCCGAATAGTTTTTAGTTACTCCACTGACACAGTACTAAAAAAGGGCGGTAAGACCGCCCTTTAATACAATAGAACAACTGTCGACACTGCCTGTACTAGCGTCCCAGTTTTTTCTTGATACGCTTGAGGGTTTGGATCTGGGCGATGGCTTCGGCCAGTTCCGCTTCCGCTGTCGCGTAATCGATGTCGTCTTTGCGATCTGCCAATTGTTTCTCAGCGCGCTCTTTGGCGGCAATGGCTGCCGCTTCGTCGATGTCATCCGCCCGCAGGGCTGTGTCCGCCAGAACGGTCACGCCTTGAGGCAGGATTTCCAACATGCCGCCGGAAACATAATAGGTCAGTTCCTCATCCGCAGGGGTGATTACCCTGACTTCTCCCGGTTTGATCTTGGTGAGAAGTGGTGCATGCCGTGGCATGATACCCACTTCACCCATGATGGCCGGAGCAAACAACATTGTCGCCTGACCGGAAAATATTTCCTCTTCAGCACTTACAATGTCCACATGCATAGTCATCGCCATTAACTCTCTCCGATTATCCGATTACCGCTTATCCGGCCTAGAAGGATTTAGCACGCTCCACGGCTTCGTCAATGCTGCCAACCATGTAAAAAGCCTGTTCGGGCAGGTGGTCGTACTGACCGTCTACAATGCCTTTAAAGCCTTCGATGGTGTCTTTCATGGAAACGAACTTACCGGGAGAGCCGGTGAATACCTCAGCGACGAAGAAAGGCTGAGACAGGAATCGCTGGATCTTACGAGCTCGGGCAACGATCAGCTTGTCTTCTTCGGACAACTCATCCATACCCAGAATAGCGATAATATCTTTCAGCTCTTTATAACGCTGCAGAGTACCCTGTACGGCACGTGCCACATCGTAGTGTTCCTGGCCGATGACCAGCGGGTCCAACTGACGGCTGGTAGAATCCAACGGATCTACCGCAGGATATATGCCCAACTCTGCGATTTGTCGCGACAGTACCACGGTCGCATCCAAGTGAGCGAAGGTGGTGGCCGGAGACGGGTCGGTCAAGTCATCCGCCGGTACGTATACCGCCTGAATAGAAGTGATAGATCCGGTCTTGGTGGAAGTGATTCGCTCTTGCAAAGCGCCCATTTCTTCCGCCAGAGTAGGCTGATAACCTACCGCAGAAGGCATACGACCCAACAATGCGGATACCTCGGTACCGGCCAGCGTGTATCGGTAAATGTTGTCGATAAACAGCAGTACGTCACGGCCTTCGTCACGGAAGAATTCCGCCATGGTCAAGCCGGTCAACGCGACACGCAGACGGTTACCCGGAGGCTCATTCATTTGGCCGTATACCAGTGACACCTTGTCGATAACGTTGGAGTCGGTCATTTCGTGGTAGAAGTCGTTCCCTTCACGAGTACGCTCACCCACACCGGCGAATACGGAGAAACCGCTGTGCTCGATAGCGATGTTACGAATCAGCTCCATCATGTTTACGGTCTTACCTACACCCGCACCACCGAACAGTCCAACTTTACCACCCTTAGCGAAAGGACAGATCAAATCGATAACTTTGATACCGGTTTCCAGAATGTCGGTACTGGCAGATAACTCTTCGAAAGTGGGAGCCTTACGGTGAATGGACCAGCTTTCCTCAGCCCCTACAGGACCTTTTTCATCTACCGGATTGCCCAGTACGTCCATAATACGACCCAGGGTTTTTTTCCCTACAGGTACGGATATTGGCGCCCCGGTGCTGGAAACAGCCATACCGCGCTTCAGACCATCGGATGAACCCATGGCGATGGAGCGTACAACGCCGTCACCCAGCTGTTGTTGAACTTCCAAAGTGAGATCCACATCAGCTAATTTTAATGCGTCATACACCTTCGGCATGGCGTCACGTGGAAATTCCACGTCCACTACCGCACCGATGATTTGTACGATCTTTCCCGAACTCATAGTTTCAGTCCTCTCAAACTTTAATAAAATCTTTCTCTACGCAGCCGCATGAACCGCCCGCGCCATTAACGGCCTTATACCGCTGCCGCACCACCCACGATTTCTGACAGCTCTTGCGTGATTGCCGCCTGACGGGCTTTGTTATAAGCCAATTGCAAGTCGTCTATCATGCTGCCGGCGTTATCAGACGCCGCCTTCATGGCCACCATACGCGCCGCTTGCTCACAGGCCGCGTTTTCTACAGATCCCTGATACACCAAAGATTCCACATAGCGGGTCAACAGGTCGGTTAATACCTCTTTGGCCTCCGGCTCGTAGATATAATCCCAGTGGTGCTCCAGTTCTTTATTGTCGTCTTTGACGATGGGCAGGATCTGATCAAGCTGCGGATCCTGGGTCATGGTGTTAACAAATTTGTTGTACACCACGTACAAACGGTCAATTTCACCGTTGTCGAAAGCGTCGAGCATGACTTTAACCGTACCGATCAAATCCTGAACCCGAGGCTCATCACCCAAGTGACTGGCTTGGCCGATAATCTTGCCACCCAGTCGTTTAAAGTATCCGCCGGCTTTGGAACCGATGGTACACAGATCAATACCGACCTTTTGGTCGTTCCATTCGCGCATGGCCCGCAGTGTGGCGCGGAACAAATTGGAGTTCAAACCACCGCACAGACCACGATCACTGGAAATAATGATAAAACCCACCCGCTTCACCTCACGCTCTTTCATATAAGAGTGCTGGTATTCAGGATGAGCATGAGCCAAGTGAGCGATCACATTGCGGATCTTATCCGAGTACGGCCGGGAAGCCGCCATGCGGTCCTGCGCTTTGCGCATTTTACTGGCGGCAACCATTTCCATTGCCCGCGTGATCTTCTGCGTGTTTTTAACGCTCTTAATCTGCGTGCGAATTTCTTTTCCGACTGCCATGGTTTCGCTCCTTACCAGGTGCTACTGGATTTGAATTTATCCAGAGCCGCTTTCATTTCCGCAGCGATTTCGTCGTTATAATCCCCGCCGGCGTTGATCTTGTCACGTAAATCGGCGCTATCGGATTTAATGAAGGAGTGCAACGCGGCTTCAAAAGCCACCACTTTGGACACATCCACATCATCCAGATAACCTTCGTTAGCCGCGAACAAGGAGAAAGCCATATCAGCAACGGTCAAAGGAGTATACTGAGTTTGCTTCATCAGCTCGGTAACACGTTGGCCGCGTTCGATTTGTTTGCGGGTCGCATCGTCCAGATCAGAAGCGAACTGGGCAAAAGCCGCCAACTCACGATATTGCGCCAAGTCCAAACGAACACCACCGCCCAGCTTTTTGATGATCTTGGTCTGTGCCGCACCACCCACTCGGGATACGGACAAACCGGCGTTGATCGCAGGTCGGATACCGGCGTTGAACAAATCACTTTCCAGGAAGATCTGACCGTCAGTAATGGAGATTACGTTGGTCGGTACGAAAGCGGATACGTCACCGGCTTGGGTTTCAATAATTGGCAGCGCAGTTAAAGAACCCGTTTTCCCTTTCACGGCACCGTTGGTGAGCTTCTCAACATAGTCGGCGTTGATTCGAGCCGCACGCTCCAGCAAACGGGAGTGCAGGTAGAATACGTCACCGGGATAAGCTTCACGACCCGGAGGACGACGCAGCAACAGAGAAACCTGACGGTAAGCCCAAGCTTGTTTGGTCAAGTCATCATAAATGATCAGTGCGTCTTCGCCTTTGTCGCGGAAGTATTCACCCATGGCGCAACCGGAGTACGGGGCGATAAACTGCATGGCCGCCGCGTCAGAGGCACTGGCCGCGACTACGATGGTGTGGGCCATGGCGCCGTGCTCTTCCAGCTTGTGGACGACGTTAGCGATACTGGAAGCTTTTTGGCCTACAGCAACATAGATACATTTAACACCGGTACCTTTCTGGTTGATGATGGCGTCGATGGCTACAGCGGTTTTACCCGTTTGGCGGTCACCGATGATTAACTCACGTTGACCACGACCGATGGGTACCATGGAGTCGATAGCTTTCAGACCGGTTTGTACCGGCTGATCAACCGATTGACGGGCGATAACACCGGGAGCCACTTTTTCAATAGGAGAAGTGCCTGCAGCATCAACTGAGCCTTTGCCGTCGATGGGAGTACCCAGAGAGTCAACCACACGACCCAGCAGGCCTTCGCCTACGGGAACTTCCAGGATGCGGCCGGTACAGTACACTTTGTCACCTTCGGTGATGTGCTCGTAAGCACCCAGTACTACCGCACCCACGGAGTCACGTTCCAAGTTCAAGGCCATACCAAAGGTATTGCCCGGGAACTCGATCATCTCACCCAGCATTACATCGGATAGACCGTGAATACGCACGATCCCGTCAGTAACACTGACTACGGTACCTTCGTTCTTGGCCTCGCTTGAGACTTCGAAGTTCTTGATTCTTTCTTTAATCAGACCACTAATTTCTGATGGATTTAATTGCATTTCTGTATCCCCTCAGTAGCGCAGCTTAACCAGCCAACTCTACGGAAAGCTTTCGAATTTGACCAATGGATGAACCGTCGATAACAAGGTCACCCGCTTTAATGACAACGCCACCCAGTAGAGACTCGTCTACACGACACGTTAACGAAACTTCACGACCCAGACGCTTTTTCAGGTTCGAGGCAATCAGGGATTGCTGATCCTTACTGACTTCAAACGCCGATACCACTTCCGCTTCGATGGTTTTTTCCGCTTCGGCTCTTAAGGTTTCGTATTGCTGTGCAATTTCGGTCAACACGTTCAAACGACGGTTTTCCACCAACAACTTAATCATGTTTTGTCCTTCGGCATTAAGTCTGCCTTCGCAAACTCCCAAGAACAATTCCGTCATTTGTTGTTTGTTCACATTGGTATTGCCGATCAACTGTGCCATATCCTCGTTGGAGGCTACAGCGGCAGCAAATGCCAGCATTTCAGACCAGTCCTTATATTGAGATTGGTCCTTTGCCAATTCGAAAATAGCTTCAGCGTAGGGGCGTGCAACTGTAGAATTCTCTGCCATGTGTTTGCCCTATATTTTTGCCACCAACTCGTTTAAGAGTTGGTCATGAGCCTTTGCATCGATTTCGCGCTTCAGCACCTGTTCGGCACCGATAACCACCAGCGACGCCACTTCCTTACGCAAGTGTTCACGAGCCTGGTTGATTTCACGCTCAATATCCGCGTTAGCCGCAGCCATAATGCGCTCGCCTTCAACCTTAGCGGATTGTTTTGCTTCCTCAACGATCTCGGAAGCCCGCTTATTGGCCTGGGCAAGAATTTCATTAGCCTGCTCTTTGGATTGCTTTAAAGTCTCTTTGGCACGCTTCTCAGCCAACTCCTGTTCGTGCTTGCCTTTTTCCGCTGCGGCTAAACCGTCCGCGATGCGTTTTTGACGAGCTTCCATCATGGCTGACATGGGGCCCCACATATATTTCTGGACCAGCCAGATCAATATGATGAAGGCGACCATTTGCGCGATGAGAGTTACTGTAATGTTCACTGTCGTCTCTCCTTTAGGTTTGGGACCGCACTTTTATACGCACTGCACGCACGCAGAGCGAGCCCGCAACACCCATTATTATCCGCCCATTGCTGCCTTTGCCGCACCGATGAAAGGGTTAGCAAACAGGAACCACATAGCGAAAGCCAGGATGATAAAAGGAAAAGACTCCATAAGACCGGCAAAGATGAACATATTGGTCATTAATGCAGGACGCATTTCAGGTTGACGCGCAATACCTTCCAGGGTTTTGGCACAAATTAAACCCCAGCCGATAGCTGATCCCAAACCAGCCGCAGCTAGAATGACTCCAACACCAACAGCCGTGTAGGCATAAATGGTTGCAATCATATCAGGTGTCATTATTACTCTCCTTAAAAAATATCAAAATGAATAAAAAGTTAAAATTGAATGTTCTTTACTATGTGTTCTTTACAATAATTCTTTCGGCCCTGTTAATGATCCGATGTATGTGCCATACCCAGGTATACAATGGTTAATACCATGAAAATAAACGCCTGCAATGTAATAACCAGAATATGGAACAGTAACCAAGCTATATCCAGCACCACTTGCAATGGGAACCAAATCAATAAACCGGCACCGATAGTGGCGGCTCCCGCCAACAAAGCGATCAACAGGAATACCAACTCACCGGCAAACAGGTTTCCGAACAAACGCAAACCCAAACTCAGGGGTTTGGCCAATTCTTCGATCGCCGTCATCACAATGTTCACCGGGATGGCGAATTTACCGAAAGGATGGAACAAAAACATTTTCAAATATCCCACCGGACCTTTGATCTTGATGCTGTAAAAAACGATCAGCAGGAACACGAAGAAAGACATGGCGAAGGTAGTGTTAATGTCAGTGGTAGGCACCACCTTCAAGTAGCTCACACCAAACCACGAGCCGATCAAGGGCAGCAGGTCTACTGGGATTAAGTCCATGAAATTCATTAACCAAACCCACAGGAATATGGTCAGCGCTAATGGAGCGATGATGGGATTGTGGCCGGGGAAGGTATCGCGCACCTGGCCTTGAACAAACTCTAGAATGGATTCAACAAAATTTTGAAATCCACCGGGAACACCGTCAGTCATATTGCGTGTCACACGCATACTGACAAACACCATTAAGGCGCCCAGTAACACACTGAAGAAAACCGTGTCCACATGTAAAGCCCAGAAACCTGCGGCTTGGTGTGTTACGGGATCACAGTCACCCACGCATAAATTGGTTAAATGGTGTTGAATATACTCAACGGTACCACCGCCGGAAGAACCTTCTGCTTGACTCAAGGCTAGTCCCCTATTTCTGTGACGCGTTACCGGAACGCGTGCTCACCGCATAACTGATTTGAGTTATGACGAAACCGACAATTACTGCAACCGGATCCAGTTTTAACAACCCCAAACCCAGAGCCAGTAAACCCAATACTAAAATAAACCTTTGCAACGCTCCCAGCATCAATATAGCCAGGCTTTTTTTCGGATCGCTTAGCGCTGCCTCACCGGCGCGTCTTACACCGCGACTCAATATCAGAGCAGTGGAAACACTGGTGAGCCCGCCAAACAGGGCCGAAGCGGCGTGCAGCACATCCTGAAATAAAAACAGGACCGCGATCACCACACTGCTCAACAATTGCAAACCCACCACTCTACGAGTGCTCTGAGCCAGCGCGGTCTCTAAATTATTTGAGTGCATTTTTCTGTATCCGATGCCAGGTTTTACCGATTTTTGTCATTGATCCCGGTATCGGTGGTTATCCGCTGCTGTCACTTATCGCATGAATATCACATGCTTAGTACATGCGCGGATCACTTAACATTTTGTAAACTTTTAGGATGCCGCCTATAAAACCTAAAACGCCAAAGGCAAATAAAAACACCGGTGCAGTCTTTAGCCAAACATCGACCGCATACCCCAGAATAAATCCGGCTGCAATCATAGAAGTTAGAATGCTTCCAACTCCAATGAGCAAAAGCCCGGGACCTTTGGTCTTTTTCATATGCGCTTTTTCATACAAAATAAACCCAGGCACATCCTAAAATTAGGGCGCAAAGTATACCGCCGACGGGGTAAATCAGCAAGAGCTAATAAGCAAAGCTTATCGGCAGGTAAGTAATGTTAAATATTGTGACGCAATTCGCATTAGGAATGCGTTGGCGCAGGGAAAAATGATAAATATCAAATTGGAAGAACAATAATTGAGCAAAACAACACCGGAACGGTTTGCTTTTGAAGGGGGAGCTTGCGCGCTCCATCCATCAGACGGCGTGTGAAGCGCGCAACGGTAGTTTGAGTTAGCGGCAGCGCCAGCCGACGCGAAAGGCGGAGCCTGTGATTTCGACAACGGGATATGGTACCCCAGAAAAATACTACGAAGCCTATCGTAAGATATCAATGATCTCGCGAGTTTCCTTAACCAAGCGCAGGACTTTGTCTTCAACTTTAACGGAAATCAAACCTTTGCTATCCGGTTGACTCACTTCAACCGCGGCGGCAAATACCAGCGGATCCAAGGTGGTACCTTTCGCCAGCTTTTTCTTCCAACCGGGGGGCAACTCCTGGCCTTTGGCAGCTTTCTTCGCCAAACCCGGTGGCAACTGGGAATTGCCCGGTTTTGCCGGAGCCTGGGTGGCAATCAAAGCCAAAGCGGCGGTTAAAACAATCAATAATTTTTGCATCTGCTACTGCCTCATTTTGTAGTTCCAGCCTTTAATATCGACGCCGTCGGCCACAACAACACAATAAAGACGCGACCCTCATCACGAAAAGCCGCGACCAAACGCCCATTCAAATCCAATTCTCCATACAATACTAACGATTATTATAAGTATTGCTGATATAAGCCCGTAAAATCGAGATGCTATCCTGCTGTTTTTATTGCGAATGCCTTACTTTTTTTCATTTCTCAAATTGTTAATATTTACCCCGGTTTTTATCTACCCCTTGGCAGGGCAATGGTTTATTATTTAGAGCGAATAACAACTATAACGCCAGCCAAGCATTCATGGATCCCGAATGCCCGGTAATGGCAGATATTGTGGCTAAAAGACGGATTCAGACGGGAAACTGTTTACGACAGGATACCCATATGATAACCGCGTGAAACCGCATGATTCCGGAGTTGACTCTGGGATGAAACCTAAGTGCAGACCCATACCCTTTATACTGCCCATGGTAGCCATGAGGGTTCTCGATTCGGGGTACTTGTTTTAAGTGCACATGTAAGAAGACACATGCCCCTTCGACGGCACTTAGTGCTGTGGCACTAATATTGTGGCGCTAATATTGTGGCACCAAATGCGGGCCCACGGGGTAAATGATTGTCTTTAGTCACAGATATATTTCGGGGCAACTAAAAAAGAACAGGCAATGAGTATGAACAAAATTATCGTTAACCGAGGCTCTTTTAAACTCGAAGAGTTCGACTTTATCCAAAACTCCCTAACGATCGGCAGGGCCGCCGACAACGACATCAAACTGGATGATGCGTCTGTGAGTAATCACCACGCTAAAATCGTCAAGATTTTAAACACTTGCTATATCCAAGACTTGAATAGCACCAACGGCACCCTGGTAAACGGTAAAAAAACCCACAAGCGAAGCCTGTATTCCGGAGATATAATTTCTTTGGGAAAACATCAGTTGCTGTATCAGTCCGACAATCCGGCAACTGCATCCGCCGAAAACGACAGTACCATGTTATTGCAGCAAGATGACATCGAACGCAGCTTAAAAGAATACATGCACTCTCAGACATTTACTAACCCACAAGAATCCAAGCCAGGGGCAACAGCCGCAAAATCCGGCAAGCCGGAAGCAGCTGCAGCTGCAGCTGCAGCAAAGATTAGCCCAACCGGGGCCATGGCCGGCAGTCAAGCCCACCAGGCTCAGGGCCCGACACATGCCCAAAACCCGGCCCAAGCTCAAAACGGACCGGTCGCAAAACCGGTGATCCCACAACACTATGTGGAACACTTAAAAGCAGCGGCGCAAACCGTTGCCAAACACGATACCCCGGCAGTAGCTTCTGCCGCTCCCCCCAAAGCCACGGTACAGAAGACAACCGAACCGGATGTCGCTGTTGCCAGTATGGACACCGGCAAGAAAACTGTTCCGGATACACGCTTAATTTTAGGGCGTCGCCCTAAAGGCAATAGCAAACCGGTGATCCAAGTGGATACCGACCGCCCCAAACCGGCACCGTATGATATTCCGATTCACAACACGGCAGCCATACCCGCCGGCGAACCCAAAGCCGTTATAACCGAAAGACCTTTATCCCAGACAAAACCGGATATTGCGTCGGCGGTGATAGACACAGACAGCGCAGCGGCCGCAGTTAATATTGGCAGCCAGGATTTCAGTGATTTTGGCGGGGCTGTCGCGGCGCGTAATTTGAACGAACCTAAGCCGGACCCTGCATTTCACGGAGCCCGCAATATCGTATTTACTGAACCAAAACCCCGTAAAGGTGTGCTCAGCGCCCTATGGGCAGTGATTATTGTGGCTTTGTTGGTGGAAGTTGTTTACATCGTTTATCGCGCACTTAATTAATCCGAGTACAATAATCCGATTCCGTGTCGGATTATTGTCTTTACCAGCAACGGCTATTTGATGTGCGCCAGAATTCCGTCCAGCTCATCCAGACTGTTGTAATGCACCACCACTTTACCCTTACCGTTAGGCAAATGGTGAAATTGGACTTTAGCACCCAGTTTTTCTGAGATGCCGTCCTGTAGTTGCTGGATATTGGGATCGATTTCTTTCTTTTTCGGTTTGGTGTCGCCCTTATCTGAGCGCAGCTTTCTCACCAATTGTTCGGCTTCGCGCACCGACAGTCGCTTGGTGGCAATCTCTCTGGCCACGCTGCTTTGTACGCTGCTTTCCAAGCTGAGTATGGCACGGGCATGCCCCATTTCCAGCTCGCCTTTTTCCAGTAAAACGCGTACATCTGCCGCCAATGACAACAAACGCAATAAATTACTCACCGCCGCACGGGAACGACCCACGGCATCCGCCGCTTGCTGGTGAGTCATTTCGAATTCATTGATTAACCGTTGTAACGCGGTTGCTTCTTCAACCGGATTGAGATCTTCCCGTTGAATATTTTCAATCAAGGCCATGGCAATAGCGGCGTTGTCTGACACATCGCGCACAACGGCAGGCACTTCATGCAATTCAGCCAACTGCGCCGCACGCCAACGACGCTCGCCGGCAATGATTTCAAATCGATCGCTACCGGCCAGCTTGCGTACAACAATAGGTTGCAATATTCCTTGGGCCCGGATGGAATTGGCTAAATCTTCCAGGCTTTCATTATGCATGTCGGTACGCGGCTGGTATTTACCCGGTTGCAGCAAATCAATGGGCAATTCCCGCAATTCGCTGTCTTTAGGCTCTTTGACTTGTGCAGCCTGAGAAATTTCTGCTGCCGGAGGAATTTCTGCAGCTTGGGGAAGCTCTGCTGCCGGGGGCAAATCCGCGGTTTGATCCTGAGATTCTTCTGCGTTGGACCGGGTTCTGGACGACCCACCCATCAGCGCATCCAAGCCTCTCCCTAAACCTCTTTTCTTTACAATCATGACTGACTCTTTATGCTTATTATATTGTTAAAGCAATGGACGACTATGCCAGAACAGCATTAGTGGGCCGTACCCGTTGTTGTTGTTGTTCCCGTCTTACAATCTCACCCGCCAGCGCCAAATAGGCTTGCGCGCCACGGGAAGTGCGGTCGTAAACCAAAACGGGTACTCCGTAACTGGGGGCCTCAGCCAACCTTACGTTTCTGGGGATCACGGTACGATATAAGCGATCACCGAAATATTTTTGCAACTGCATGGTCACATCCGCCGCCAAGCGATTGCGTGGGTCATACATGGTTCGCAACAAACCTTCAATTTTCAGGCTGGGATTGAGCGAACTGCGAATCTCATCGATAGTATTTACCAGTGCTGTCAGACCTTCCAACGCATAGTATTCACATTGAATTGGTATCAGTACCGCATCTGCCGCCACTAATGCGTTCAAGGTCAGCATATTCAATGAAGGCGGACAATCTATAAAAATATAATGGTATTGATTGCGTATCTCGGCCAAGGCATTACTCAACTTACGTTCTCTGCCGTCGATTTCCAACAGTTGAACTTCAGCCGCGGTCAAATCGGCATTGGCCGGCAACAAATCATACCCGGCTTCTTCGGTTGCCGTAATAGCGGTTACAATATCGCATTCTTCCATTAACACGTGGTAGCTGGAATAGGTCAGCTTCTGCTTATCGATACCGCTGCCCATAGTGGCATTGCCCTGAGGATCCAAATCAATGAGCAGCACTTTGCGCTTGGTTGCTACCAATGACGCCGCCAGATTAACACTGGTCGTGGTTTTAGCTACCCCGCCTTTTTGATTGGCAATCGCAATAATTTTTCCAATAGTCATAGGAATTTGACCCGAGTTGGATAATCGTTATACATATCTAATGCCCTTACAAGGATAATGCCACATTTGGATTCGCTCTTATACAAACTATATGTCTTTGTGCCCCAAGTCCAGCCACGTTTACCTTGTGCACTTCTTCCACCTGGAACCGCGCTTCCAGCTGTAACTCATCTTGCGGATATTCCCCTTTCATGGCGAGAAAAATGCCGGATTGACCGCACAAATGTTCCGTGAATTGTAGCATGTTACTAATGGAAGCAAACGCTCTAGAGATAACGGTATCAAATTTTTCGTCAATTGCGTAATTTTCCGCACGCTGTGTTTCCACGCTGACATTTTCCAGAGCCAACTCCATTTTAACTTGTTGTAAAAACCGGGTTTTTTTCGCGTTACTGTCCAATAGCTTAAAAGACCTTTCCGGCGCCGCGATGGCCAACGGTATGCCGGGCAACCCGGCCCCCGAACCCACATCCAGTATGCGATGCCCCCGTAGGAACGGCAGTGCCGACAGCGCATCCATAATGTGCAAGGGCACCATATCCGTGATTTCACGTACAGCAGTTAAATTATAGACCCGGTTCCACTTTTGCAGCAGCTGCAGATACGCAACAATTTTTTGTATCGCTTGCGGACCAAGTTCCAGCCCCTGTTGTCGCAAGGACTGGGTTAACAAAGATTCCATGCAGCTATCTATTATAAAACAACTAGTTACCAGATGCCGCCGAACTCATTTTGTCCAAGGCTTTGGACATCTTGGCGGCAACATCGTCGCGGTCGCTAATACCGTGGCGCTTGGCAATATAAGCAGGATCATTGTAAGTCAACCAGACTTGCCCATCGGCATCTTCCCAAGCCAGGGCCTTCATGGGCAAATCGATACCGGCGGTTTGCCGGCTGGTGAAAAAGTGCGTTCCCAACTTGGGATTACCGAATATCAATAACTCGGTTGGGCGCAGCTTCAAATTCACCCCTTCGGCATTTTTTTTATGACTGACTCGAGCAAAAATATTGATTCCTTTTTTCTTTAACACATTACTGAGACGATCTAAGGTTTCGGTAGCGCTGTATTTACTCTTTTTAGTGATCAAACCATTATCCGCAGCAAGGGTGGCAAAAGGCGCACTTAAAACCAACAATACAGTGGCTACTAATACTTTTTTCATTATCAACCTCCAGTTTTTGATGATACCGAATCCAATGACGGTTGGACCGGTTCTTTATTACACGATTTTGCCCGTTTTTTTAAATGCACCAGTAATAATGATACCGCTGCGGGGGTTACACCCGACACGCGAGACGCTTGGCCTATGGTTTCCGGCCGATGCTGCTGCAACTTTTGGCGCACCTCATTGGACAAACCGCTGACGGCATTGTAGTCCAAATCCTTGGGTAAATTGAGGTCTTCGTACCGACGCTGCCGCTGAATTTCTTCTGTCTGCCTTTGGATATAACCGGCATATTTGGCTTGAATTTCCACCTGCTCCGCCGCCAAGGGATCAATGGGCCCACCTTTCGCTTGCGGCAAACTCATAAGACGGTCATAAGTCACTTCCGGACGTCGCAGTAAATCCAAGAGCTTATGCTCGCGATTCAGCTCCGTTCCCAACACCCGCTGCGCATCCTCCGGGGCAATCTGTTCAGGGCGCAACCAAGTCGTGGCCAGGCGCCGGTTCTCCGCCTCAACCGCACACCGTTTGGCCTCAAAGCGCTGCCAGCGCTGCGGCGACACCAGCCCCAGCTCCTGTCCTTTGGGGGTCAGACGCAAGTCCGCATTATCTTCCCGCAACAACAAGCGGTACTCCGCTCGGCTGGTAAACATGCGATACGGTTCAATGGTGCCGCTGGTGATAAGATCGTCAATTAAAACTCCCATATAGGCCTCATCCCGACGCGGACACCAAGGCGCTTTACCCTGGCACTGTAATGCCGCATTCATCCCGGCGATCAAACCCTGCGCAGCCGCTTCTTCATATCCTGTGGTACCGTTAATCTGACCGGCGAAAAACAATCCCTGCATATGCTTAGTTTCCAAGGAGGATTGCAAATCGCGGGGATCAAAGTAATCGTATTCAATCGCGTAGCCCGGGCGGGTTATATGTGCGTTTTCAAAGCCCTTCATGGAACGGACAAAATCCAGCTGTACATCAAACGGCAAGCTGGTGGAAATTCCGTTGGGATACACTTCGCAGCTGTTCAGCCCCTCCGGCTCAATGAATATTTGATGTGAGCTTTTATCGGCAAACCGGACGATTTTGTCTTCGATAGAAGGACAATAACGCGGCCCAACCCCCTCAATAACACCGGTAAACATGGGTGAGCGGTCCAAGCCTTGCCGGATGATGTCATGAGTATGCTCATTGGTATGGGTAATGTGGCAACTCACTTGTTGCGGATGCAGTGATGCTGCACCCATAAAGGAAAACACCGGCACCGGCTCGTCTCCCGGCTGCTCTTCCAGCTCTTCGTAATTGATGGTTTTGGAATCAATCCTGGGTGGTGTACCGGTTTTGAGTCGATCCACCCGAAATGGCAGACTGCGCAGCCGTTGCGCCAGCGCGTTGGCGGGAGGATCGCCGGCACGGCCGCCTTCGTAGTTGGACAAACCCACATGAATGCGACCACCCAAAAAAGTACCCACGGTCAACACCACTGTGGAGGCGAGAAAACGCAGACCGGCTTGCGTGACCACACCTTTTACGGTTTGATTTTCCACAATTAAATCATCGACAGCCTGCTGAAACAGGTACAAACCTTGCTGTTGTTCCAGAGCCGATCGAATGGCCTGTTTGTACAATACCCGATCCGCCTGAGCCCGGGTTGCCCGCACTGCAGGCCCCTTGCGTGCATTGAGGCGACGAAACTGAATCCCGGCCTGGTCGGCTGCCAGGGCCATAATCCCACCCAAAGCATCGATTTCTTTGACTAAATGCCCTTTTCCAATCCCACCGATCGCCGGATTGCACGACATTTGACCCAGGGTATCCACATTGTGGGTCAATAATAAGGTACGCGCACCCATACGTGCTGCCGCCAAAGCCGCCTCCGTACCTGCGTGGCCACCGCCGACCACAATCACATCATAAAACCCGGAATTGTTCATGGAAAACTCATCATGGAAAACAAGAAAAGAGTTAAAACCCATCCATTTTACGCCCCCACTCGTCGTAGATCCAATAAAACCTGCTTTTCATGCCGCTCTGAAAATTATAAATGTCCCTAAAGAACCCAGTTTGGTCTAAAAAATGCTGTGCATTTTCCGATAGTTCGACAAAGAGGCAATTATCATGGCCATGAAAAACAACCCAAAAGATGGGGCGCAGTTTTGTTGCATCAATACGGATTTCCATCAAGGCGGAATCATTGATAAATCCGGTAAGGAAATTCCTATTACGGAAAAAATGCTGCAACTGGCCTTTGAAAAATACATTAACGCCTGGGAAAGCTGGAAAAACCAAACCTGCAAGCCCCGCTGAGGCAAGCGACCTTTACGGCCGGCACAATCACCCACTAAATGAGTAACCCAAAACACATGGCGCAAGCAGCACAACAAACAGACGACCCACAACTATTAACCGAAACCATCGTCGCCCAGGCTTGCGGTATCATCCTGGGCAAGGAGCAGCAAATTCGCCTGGCTTTGGCCTGTATATTGTCCAAAGGACATATACTGATCGAGGACCTCCCCGGCGTGGGAAAAACCACCCTGGCTCATGTTTTCGCCAAGGTATTGGGCTTGGAATTTTCTCGGATTCAGTTTACCAGCGATTTGTTGCCCGGAGATATTCTCGGAGTTTCCGTCTACGATCATCAAAAAGGGTTCCAATTTCACCCCGGCCCCATATTTTCGCAATTGGTTTTGGCCGATGAGGTGAATCGTGCCACACCCAAAGCACAAAGTGCCTTGCTGGAGGCGATGGAAGAAAAACAAGTGAGCCTGGAGGGTCAAACTCGCCCTTTACCCGACCCGTTTTTTGTCATTGCCACCCAAAACCCCACCCACCAAATAGGGACGTTTCCTCTCCCGGAATCGCAACTGGATCGATTTTTAATTTGCATTGGACTGGGTTATCCGGACAGGCAAGCGGAACGGGCTCTGCTCAACGGCGAGGATCGTCGTGATATGCTGGAACGCATAGTACCCTGTATATCCCAGGAGCAACTCATCGCCCTGCAGCAGCATGTCAGCACCATACATGTCAGTGATGCACTGCTGGATTATGTGCAGGCACTGCTGGAATACACCCGCTGTGCCCCGGAACTGGCCAACGGACTGTCACCGCGCGCCGGACTGGCCATGCTGCATTGCGCCAAAGCTTGGGCCATGATGCAAGGCCGTGACCACGCTATCCCCGAAGACATTCAAACCATACTCCCCCATGTGGTCAACCACCGACTTCGGTCCGCATCAGACAGCGGCAGCTCTGATCTGGTTCAAAAACTCATGGATATACCCATCCCCTGAAGCGGGGGTTGTTATGCGAACCGCAATACCAGCAACAGTGCTTGACGGTAAATACCGATTGGGGATGCGCACTATTTATGTGCTGCCCACCAAACAAGGTATTTTGTTCGCCATGCTATTGGGCGTCATGCTGAGTGGCTCCATTAATTACAGCAACAGCCTGGGTTTTGTACTGACGTTTTTACTGGCGGGTCTGGCAACGGTATCCATATTCCACACACACAAAAATCTTTATGGGTTGCGTGTGTCGGTACGGCCCATTGCCGATGTCCACACTGGTGAGCGCACTTGGATTCCTGTGGTAATTGAAAATGACGCCGCAGGCAAACGCAACCTCAAAATACAGGTGTCTACCAGAACGCCCTCTATCTCTTTTAGGCGCTGGTACAACATGCTGTTTTCACGGCCCCAGACCAATCCGGCGCCTCACAGTGTCCGAGTTGATGCGGAGGCAAATGCATTCACCACTGCAGCAGTACCCGTTACCGCGCTTAAGCGAGGCAAGCAACAGGTGGATGAACTAAAACTTTCATCAACCTTTCCTTTGGGTTTGTTTGTCGCCTGGTCTCGCATCCCGGTTTACCATACCTTCATTGTTTACCCTGCGCCTGCGGCGCGCTGCCCCTTCCCACAGCAACCGGTATACACCAAGCAAAGCGGTGATAAAGGACGTGGCTCGGATGATTTCGCCGGTTTTCGCAACTACAACCGCGGCGATCATCCGGGGCATATCTACTGGAAAGCCGCCGCACGCAATCAAAATCTGGTTATCAAACAATTCGGCGGCGACCGCAGCGATGAGCTATGGCTGAACTGGTATACCTTAGACGCCATGGAAACGGAGCAGCGCCTGTCATTACTGACACGCTGGGTCATAGATGCAGAACAACAGGGACTGGGCTATGGCCTGCAACTGCCCCACCTGAGTCTCGAACCCGGTAATGGCGGGGCTCACAAAGCCCGCTGCCTCAAAGCCCTGGCCTTATTGTGATACCTGCCGCACCTATGTTTCGCACATTTCGTATCTCACACCGCATATCCCACCGCAACCCGATCGCCGCCGATTTTGCCTGGCTCTATGTCGGCCTGGGTCTGGTGTTGTTGCCCCATGTCGCCTACCAAACCCCATCCATTACGAGCGTTTGTATTGCTCTTTTCACCTGGAGGGTAATTTATGACTTCGGGTGGGTACCGCTGCCATCAAAATTAGTACGCATGATTATTGCTCTTGGTGCCCTACTGACGGTAGCAACCATGTACAAATCTGTACTGGGTCGCGACCCGGGAGTTTCACTGCTCTTAATGATGATCTGTCTAAAATTGCTGGAGGTCCGTACGGATCGTGATTTTATGATCATTGTTTGCTTAGGCTACTTTGGTGTCATAGCCGGGTTTTTGTATAACCAAACCATGCTTATTGGCGTGTACCTGTTACTTGCCGTTGTCTTACTAACCACGGCTCTTATTTCGCACAACAGCATCAGAACGACCTCCACACCACGTCGCGAAAAAGAATGTTTACGATTAGGATTTACCTTGCTGGTGCAGTCGATTCCGTTAGCGTTGATCTTGTTCGCGCTATTTCCGCGAGTACAAGACGCCGCATGGGGGCTGGCACAAAACAGTGCCGGCGCTAAAACCGGACTCACCGACCAAATGTCCCCCGGGAAAATAAGCAACTTGAGCGACAATGATGAAACCGCCTTTCGAGTAGAGTTTGACGGAACCAACCCCTTTCCCTGGCAACTGTACTGGCGTGGCCCGGTATTAAATACCTATGATGGCCGCACGTGGACTCAAACAAACAATATCAATATCAAACTGGATCACAATCAATTACCCGTCACCTCCGGCAGCCAGCCTCTGAGTTACCGCATCACTTTGGAGCCGCATAAACTGACTTGGTTATTTGCCCTGGATGTACCCGTCAACATACCTAAAAACAGCTATTTGAATGGTGAATTTGAACTCCGAGCCCCTAAACCGGTGGTCCACCTGGCGCAATACCACATCGAATCCGCATTGGAATACACTTTATCAAAGCAAAGTTTAATCAATCGACACACCTATTTACAGCTACCCTCGGGTTATGGCGTCAAGGCGCAGGCGTTATCCAATCAAATGGCAGCACAAATCAACGGCAGCCACCGGGATGCCGCGTTGGTACAAGCGGTGATTAACTATTTCAAACAACAACCGTTTTTTTATACCCGTAATGCACCTCTACTGGATGATGACCCCATCGATGAATTTCTGTTCTCTTCCCGTCGAGGGTTTTGTGAACACTATGCCTCTGCGTTTGTGTTTTTAATGCGAGCTTCCGGCATACCCGCGCGCGTGGTCACCGGCTACCAGGGCGGTGAATATAACCCGATGGGGAATTACTTCCTCATTAAACAATCAGACGCCCATGCCTGGGCCGAAGTTTGGCTGGAAAACCAAGGTTGGACGCGGGTAGATCCAACAGCCGCTATTCCAGCACACCGGATTGAAGACCGCCGTAGCCTGGAGCGGCGCCAACGTGCCGACGGTTTGGCAATTCAAGGCCCCGGTTGGTTTGCCGGCCTGGTGAAAAACATTGGCCTGGCTTTAGACAATGCAGATCTTTATTGGAATAAATGGTTCATCGGTTACAACGGTGACTTACAGCAAGCTCTGCTGGCATGGATCGGTCTAAAAAATGTGAGCCAACAAACACTGGTGACGCTCCTATTTTGCGCATTGGGACTTAGCTTGGCCTTGATCGCTATGTTTATATTCTACCGCAGCAACCGGCAATATGATCCGGCGCAAAGAATTTACGACCGTCTCTGCAGAAAATTACGACGCCACGGTATCGAAAAACAAGCAAGCGAAGGTGCGCTGACCTTTGCCGCCAGAGTTGGTAAGGTCAAACCACAATGGCAGGAGGGATTACAGTACGTTGGAGAGATTTACAACAATATCCGCTACGGTAATATGGGAAATAGCAAAACCGAGCTAACCAAGCTGCGCCGTGCCGTCAACGATTTAAAACTTTAACCGCCACCCCACCCCCCAACAAATTTCAGTTAGCCAACAGTCACCAACCGAGACTATACTCACTAGTGTGGATTTGACATCCTCCAGCCACCCATAGGACGGGAATATGAGCCTACACCGCTTTACCCAGCTGATAATTACACTCGTTTGTGTGCCTCTGGGTAACGCTATCGCCGGAGAAACTCTGACCCTTGGCGTCCACCCCTACAAATCCGCATCTAAAATTATCAAAGCTTACAGTCCCTTAGCTGATTACCTTCACCAAAAGCTGAACATGCAAGTAAGCATTACCATCGCTCCGGACTATTTGACCCATATTCAGAAAATTGGCAGGGATGAAATAGACATCGCCTATTTAGGACCCGCTTCCTATGTGGAAATGGTGGAAAAATTTGGGCAAAAACCCATTTTGGCGCGCCAGGCAATCAACGGTAAACCCACGTTCCAAGGTAAAATTATTATTCGAAATAACAGCCCTTACCGCAGTTTGTCGGAGCTAAAAGGAACCCGCTTTGCCTTTGGCGACCCTTCTTCTACCATGAGCCACTTGGTGCCACGATATATGTTAATCCAGTCCGGTGTTGACACCGATCAATTGGCATCGCACTCATTCCTTGGCTCACACGACAATGTGGCGCTCGCCGTCCTTACCGGTGACTATGATGCCGGAGCCGTGAAAGAAGCCGTGTTCTATAAATACAAAAACAAAGGCCTCAAGGTTTTAGCCTCCACACCGGCTTTTTCCGAACATTTGTTCGTCACCCGTAAAAACATGCCACCGGAGCTGGTGCAACGCTTGCGCGGTCTGCTTTATGTTTTACACGAAAGTCAACAAGGCCGCACCATTCTGTCCCGTATCAAAGCAGACATTACTTCCATGCAACCCGCTGCGGACGCGGACTATGACAATCTTCGTTCGGTCATCTCCCAGCTGAAGCTACAAGGCATTCCATAATCATGCAAAAGGCATTCAGCACCAATAGAAAGGCGTTATTTTCCTTTATGGGAATACTGGTGCTGTTTTTATTGATTAGCAATCTGCTGGCCGTATACCAACAACGTACCATGTGGCTCGATTATGCTAAACAGCACGTCGACCACGAGTCCTTACTCATCAGCAAGCTTGTCAGCGAAGCCCTGCTGAAAGGCGACTACAGCACCGTGGAATACTTCCTGGCCCAGTGGGCCAAAGAGCGCCCACACATCGACAAGGTCCACGTCACCGCTGTCAACGGTTTTGTTTTGGCTCAATATGAACGTGACAGCGAGCAATCCAGCCCGTATGAAGTCAAACAAGATATTGCTTACACTGACGGCAAGACACTCACATTGCAAATTGTTGCAGATCTGACCCACATCCACGACAACATCCAATATCTCGCTTTACAGTTATTTAGCGCATCAATTATTTTGGTGGCCATCATGGGAGTATTGTTATGGCGGTCTTTGTTAAAAAATGCCATAACCCCGTTACAAGAGGAAATCACCGAAAAAAAACGAGTTCAACAGCAATTGTCCGAATACAGCATGCAATTAGCCCAAGCCAGAGACATGGCGATCGCTGCCACTCAGGCCAAATCCGAATTTTTAGCCAATATGAGTCATGAACTGCGCACTCCCCTTAACTCCATCATCGGCTTCACCAGCCTGATAAAGGAAGAACAAGTTGGCCCTGTCAATGAGGAGCAAAAAAAGCAACTTAGTATTGTTTACAATTGCAGCCATCATCTGCTGCAGCTGATCAACAGTATTCTGGACTTGGCCAAGGTCGAGGCAGGAAAAATAGAGATCGTTAAAAGTCATTTTGATGTGATTGCATTGTTGCAAGACTGCATCGGAATCATGCAAGCACTCGCACGACAAAAAGACCTGACAATAAAGCTAAACCCACAGCAAGATGCAGCGAACTTCTATACCGACAAACAAAAATTGCGGCAAGTGATTTTAAACCTGTTGAGCAATGCTATCAAATTCACCACTCAAGGTAATATTGTCATCAGCTGCCGACAAACAAAAGACGAACTGACTATCGAGATCCAGGATACCGGTATCGGTATCGCCGAGTCACAACAACATTCTATTTTCTATGCCTTTCAGCAAGTAGACGGCAGCGATACCCGAGAGCAACAAGGGACAGGCCTGGGGCTGGCAATTTGCGCTCATTATATAGACCGCTTAGGCGGAACATTAACGGTACAAAGCACTTTGGGTAAAGGCAGCACATTTCAAATTAGACTCCCCGACATTGAAAACACTGTCATAAACACTCAAAAAAAGTCCAGCCGAAAAAGCGCACTTACCGAGGCCTGAACCAGAGAGTTAATTGGGAGTGTTCAGCACGATTTTGGCTTACGCCGGCGCTCCCGGCTCAGGTCAACTGTTTTCTGCCCAATAAATGGCGAAACCTAAAGCAATGAGAGCCACTTCGAATATGCTGATCCAAATCAACATATAGGTGATTCGACGCCCCATGGGCTTTAAGGGTTGCCAGATGCGACGCATGTACCAACGATAAAAACCAAGCTTTCCCCAACGTTTCCATTGTTGCAGATAAGAACGAATGTCCGTCGCCCAAATCACCAGACTGCGATCCACTTCATGCAGTCGTTCTTGCTTTTCTTCAGCGCCCAGTTCGGTATACTCGTCCGTAATCGTCAGTTTTGAGCCGGTGCTATGGGGTTCTACTTTTAAGCGTGTGGATTTCTTTAAGCCGTCGCTGTAAAGAATCAGCAATCCGTCATCTTGCGGCTCTACTCTCATGGTAACATCGAACTCGAAGGGTTGTTCCTGACTGGAATTTACACCCGTAAAGCGATACTCATTCTTTCCCAAAACAGACCATTCGTTAAACACTAAGTGGGGATTAATGCGGAACAAACGCTCAATGTCCTGACAAAATTCGAATAATTCGGCCTCTGATATGGGAAGCTCCACGCAAACCCAGGCACGATCCTGCTCCTCACTATCCGGAGTTGTTGTTGCAGCTTCAGGACTCATGGGGATAAGGTGCTATCATCATTGGAACATTTAACGCCCGCATGACCTTATCGGTCAACAAACGCGAACGCAGGCCGGAAACGCCTTTGGGACGTGGTGCCCCCAAAACCAATAACTCGGGACTGATTTGCTGCCCCACTTTCAACAAACAATCTTCGGGATCACCATAAATAAATGTGCTCTCATATTGCAGTCCCGCAGCCTCAACTATTTCCTGTACCCATTGGGCGTGCTGGTCCACTTCCTGACCCAACTGAGTTTCAATGTGTCCGGCAAATCGATCGCGAGACACGCCATTATTGAGCCAGTCATCGCCCATTATGCCATCCCACAACTTGGGCACCACATATAAATGGTGCACACACCCGCCTGCATCGCAAACCTCTACCGCTAAACGAGTCGCGGCTTGGGCGCCGTCACTGCCGTGACTGGCTAATAGAATTTTCGAAAACTTCATCTTGGAACCCTGTCAAAAACCACTTTACTGTTTCTAAGCCTGCTTCTAAGTTTTTAAAAAACCTGCCTTAAAAACCTGTTTAAATTCCATCAAGAAAAAACCGGCGCCTGGAACAGACGCCGGTTCTTCATACCGCGAATCAGACGTTCTTAATAAACTACGTAAACGGCTGCTGCGATTATCAGAGCAAAGACCAAAGCCATGCCGTCTTCTTTTCGATCACTACCGAAGATGGACAAAGCAGATCCACGATCAAATTTTAATTCACTCATGATCCCACTCCTTAAATGGTTTCTTTAACAATCAGCATGACCACAACCAGTGAAGCCACTGCTTTGATCAAACCCACGATACCGCCTATGACGGCAGGTTGGCCACCGGCCTGTTTCATGGAAGACACGGTAATTTGCATACCCAGCCCCACTAAGCCGAACGCGAACAACCAGGTAATCCACTCACGAAATGCCTTTATTTTCTTGGCCGTGTGTCGAACGGCTTTGTGTGCGCCTTTAAGAATGCCATTTGCATCTTTGGACAACACTTTGGCGTTTACCAGACCGCGCAGAATGTCATCATCATCGATAGACATGACCTTCTTGTTTTCCAGCAGTCGGGTCAACGCTGCCTTGCGATCTTCTCGTTGCACTTTTGACATCTCGCCTTGCAATAATGCCACTTGATCTGCCTTCAGCAGCTTAGAGTCTTTGAAGCCGGTCTCAGCTGTGTTGCCGAAGTACTTGCCCTTGTAGTGGTTAGCTGGAGCGAAAATACCGGTGGTGGACAAGGCAAACAACAGGATGAAGCCCAGCACAAACACGGGAAATTTTTCAAACACCACACGCCCGACACTAACCGTGTGAGTTGCGCTTTCTTCACGTTTGACGTACCAAACCGCCAACCACAATACGATAATCGGCAATACCAGTACGCGGGTAATGTTGAAGATTTCCGCGACTTTCAGGGTTTCAATACCATCCGGTTGATAAGCCAACGCGGCACCGGCGACCTGTGCAGAGTTCAGAATACCGGTACCTGCCCAGGCACCGAACTGCACATAGGACATACCTAACAGGTTACCGATAATGGGGAACAGGAACATACAGCCAACACCCCACAACAAAATGGTACCGATGGTGTACGCGATCTCCACTGACTTGGCCTGTACTACCGGTGCTGCGGCAACGGTGGCGGACACACCGCAAACACCCATACCGGCCGAGAGCACTCCACCCATGGAGTTGGGAATATTGCGTTTAGCGCCCAACCACAATACCAGGCCGACAGAACCCAATACGAAGAAGCCGATCATGACGATGGACAATCCACCCAGATTTTTCAGCTCAGCGGCACTGTAAAGAGTACCCAGCAAGATTACACCGGTTTTCAAACCCAAACGGGAAAGACGTACACCATTTTCAGCCCATGCGGGTACTTTGAAAACGTTGACGATGATAATACCGGTCACAATCCCCATAACCACATAGTTCAGACCCAGTAATTTGTGAATGTATTTATCGGTGTCTCCCACTTTACCCATGGCTACGCTGGCAACGGCAACTTCCGGCGCGATAAACCAACGAACCAACATGGCGATCAACAGGATGAACATTCCACCCGCGATAGTGGAGGAGTAGTAGTCAAAGTGGCCTTCTTTGTGTGAGCCCAACCATTGCCACAAACCAATTAGTGCGGCAATAGAGCCGAAATATAAGGGCAGTGAAGTTAATTCACTCAGATATTTATACTTTTTACCACCTAAGTGTTCAATATAGGGTGCCATCGTACCTGAATCAGCCAAAAACCAGATGGCTAACATTATGACCCCTATAATGAACAACGCTGGACTTTTCTTGGTATATACCATAGCGATGCACCTCTATTATGAAATAATTTATTTTGCAATTAACGCATTTTTACAAATGTTAACGCAAGAACCATAACAATATTGGAATATAAAAGCTTAATACTTTAATTATATTAGCATCTGCTAACATCAATATTCCCTACGCAGTCCATATGAAACTATTTTTCCTTTACCAATCAAGTTTTTACTCACTAACCCCAGGTAAAAAACCCCTTAGCATGTCTGCTAACTTAACCTCTCCAACACAAGAGAATCATTAAAAATTTCTTGGGCCTGTAGAAAGATTCTATATTAGTAAAAACGAATCAACTGGGTTTAAAAGCTTGTTTAACTGGGTTATAAAGAGCAAAGACTTACAAACAACATATCATAATTAACACACTTAGGACGGTAAACGCAACATGGATCAGCAGTCAATGCAGATTAAGAAATGGCTGAAAAAAGCGGAAAATAAACATTCAGCCGGCGACCATACAACGGCTAAGGTACTGTATAAGAAAATCCTTAAACTCAACCCGGATCATGTCGACGCCAATTATTTGCTGGGCGCTTTACTGGCCGAAAAAGGAGAAACCCGAAAAGCTTTGCATTACACTCTAAAAGCCGAATCAGTTACAACGCGATCTCCATACATCAAAAACAACCTTGGCAACCTATATCGCATGAGTGGTGACGACACTCAGGCAGAAAAGTATTTTAATGATGCACTGGCTATTGACCCGGGAATGCCGGAAGCACTTAACAATCTGGGCATTCTATACCGCCGTCTGAACTGTAATGAGCAGGCCATACAATATTACCTAGGCGCCATTAATGCCGACCCGACTTTTGTGGCTGCCTATTACAATTTAGGCAAAACCTATAAGGATGAACAAAACACGCAACACGCAATTGACTGCTTTACACAAGCGCTCAAATTGCATCCGCACCATATACTGAGCCACAATGAACTGGGTGACTGCTATATGTCACTGCAACAAAAAGACCTGGCTTTGTATCACTTTAAAGAATATCTTCATCTGTGCAAGCAAGATGATTGCGGTGTGGCACTGAAGATGGCGCGATTGTCAGAAGGCGAATTACCGGATAGACACCCTACCGAATTGGTGCGGCAAAGCTATGCCCTAAAGGCACGCGACTGGGACCAAAATGTCTCTCGTCCCAATATGGAGTTTTTGGGACCACAGTTGATCCAAGCAATGTTGAAGGACCTTTCCTTACGACCAATGGAAAACACGGTGTTGGATCTCGGTTGTGGCACCGGACTCTGCGGGCCTGCCCTAAAACCGTTTTCCCAACAACTCGACGGCGTCGATCTGTCAAAGCAGATGCTGCAAATTGCCGCGAGCAAATCTCTCTATGATCATCTCACTGAAGGCGACGCAGAGTGGTTTTTGCGGCAGAATCCAGGCCGGTACCAGTTAGTATGCGCTTCAGGTGTACTGATATTTTTTGGCGACCTGTCCGCTATGATGCAGGCGGCCGCCCAGGCTATCTCACCGAATGGGGTATTTCTATTTACGACTTACAAAAGCCAGGGCGACGCGGTGCAAATTCGCAACAATTTGCATTTTGCCCACAGCGCAGATCATATACGGAAAACCGCCGGGGCAGCAGGACTGAGAGTTGCCCGGTTGGATGAAGTCATACACGAATACGATTTTGGGGAACCGCAACGGGGATATGCGGTGTGTTTGGTCAAATAGGACCAGTCTGCCTTACTCAAAAGTACACTGCTCGAAGTCTTTTTTCGCCTCTTTTATGCAAGCCCAATAAGGATCGGTGCCCTTTTTAAAACTTTCATCGCAACTTTTATAAGCGTTTAACAGATTAAAATTGCAATCCACTTTTTTTTCCATTTTTTTAATCTGTTCTTTTTTTTGTTCGTTACTGGTTTGTTCTTCCCGAATTTGTTTTTCCACTTTCATTAACTGTTCAAGATTTTTTTCATACTCCGGCGAATTGGCGCTATCTGCAGCGCTTGCCGGCGCAGCCACCATAAACACAGCAATGAAGAAACATGCGCTTACTCTCATCATCAAGCTCACTTCCAAGTGTCAGTAATTAAGTTAAAATTCGGACTTCCTGCTTGCTGCAGATGTTACACCAAATTTTCTGTACAGCAACCGCAAATTGCGCGGACCCAAATCCGGGAACTAAACGGGTGGTTTTGCGTCCTATACGGGTAACGGTAAACAGCACAAAAGCTTTAATTCCTATTATTTGCCCCGCACTAAACTACTTATGCACTACGTACGTAATTTTTTATGGCGCAGGCTGGAGTTTTACTCCATTTGCTAACCGCCAATTTTCTCATGGTTATTGGTTACATATAATACAATATTATATACATATCGATATAAATTACTTCCAATGACATAGAAGTTCTTGTATCGTACCCCGCAGACAAACATAACCCATGCCCCCATTTATGTTTGTCCGGCCGTGACGCCGCCCTGTTACGGCCTTTTTTTTGCCCCCTGGTTTTGGGTCCAGAATTCACACCAATCTCCAGGATTATGGTATATTTTGCCCAATGCATTGTTTCCAGAGAATAATCGTGAGGCAAGGAATGAAAAAAGCCGTAGTTATTTATACCGTAGTACTACTAAGTTTTGTCATAAGTTCCCCTATAGTAGCCAACTATGACAAGGGATTGACCGCCTTCAAAAAGTACGATTTTAAAACCGCATATTCTGAATGGAAAAAATTAGCGGAAAAAGGTGATCCGCAGGTGCAATCCACCATCGCTGTTATGTATCACACCGGAACCGGCGTTAAAAAGAACTACGAAAAGGCATTTTACTGGTATCAAAAGGCCGCTCTCCAGGGTGTTACTTCAGCTCAAGCCAATCTGGGGGTAATGTATGCCAAAGGCACCGGCACCAAACGGGATTTTGTGCAAAGTTATGCCTGGTATAGTGTGGCGGCTTCAGCTTTGGCCGTCGAAAAAATGGGCAGCGCCTTGTGGGGGATAGATTACTTGGCGACACAAATGAGCCCGGCCCAGCTGAAGAAAGCCAAAAAACTGAGCGCTGAATACGAGAAAAAATACCTGAAATCTAAAAAATAGAGGTATGGAAGGGCTGGCGCCCCTGCTTGCTCTGGCGGCCATCAGTTGGTATTGGTGGGATTCCACTCATTGCAAGGAAATCGCCCACCGTGTCGGCAAAGATGCTTGTGAGCGTTATCAAGTGCAGTTTCTTGACGACACTGTTATTAAGAAAAGAACCTGGGTGCGTCGAAATGAACACGGGCGGTTGCAATTATGCCGCATGTACTTGTTTGAGTTTACCAGTGACGGGGCTCTACGTTACCAAGGACGTATTGTACTGACAGGCCACCAATTGGCCGATTTGTCCATGGACGCTTACCGTTTATAAATCGAATTGAGGTAACACGTGAGTATGGAATTTAGTCATCAGGAACTGGACATCATTCAACAAACCGTAAACGAGCGCTACGGACAGCCCGTAGAATTGCAGTTGGCAGACACGGAACTGCGTCTGGATCCCGATTCACCCCATTTAACCGAATGCCCGGCCGTTTACTGGGAAGCCAGAAACTGCCATTTCGTGATCAGCAAAATCTCCGATGAACGGTTTCACTGCCAGTTTTTTTATGGGCGCAAGGAACACTACGGGACCGGCCGCAGAGAATATGATGATCTGGCTCAGTGTGTCATTACCCTGCTGCAACTGCAGGCTGACCACGAAGCCAAATCCAACTAGGGATCACAAGCCCGATTCACGCCAAGCCAGTACTGCCGTTGCGGTACCGGCTGGGCGTACGGCCAAAGCACCTTGAATCCAGGTGGCGGCGGCACCCGCCCAGCTCCAGCCCAAGGGCACCGAGCCCGGTGACACCGGCCCCACACTGGAGGAAGCCGCCCAGACCCGATTGGCACCACCGTTATTGCGCAGACTCCATTGAATAGTTTGGGATACGTCGGGAGCAGGGGTTGCCGTTTGCAACAGGGCTCCAAACGCATCCACAACCCATGCAGAATTGGTGGTTGTATTAATATTCAAAACGGACGTGTTGCTGCTACCGGTCGCAAAATTTGCGCCCAGAGGCTCCACCGGATTTGATTGATTCACTCCACTCATCGCAATAGCACCGACCACAAAATTAGCACGATCACTCAAATCCACGCGTAAATTATTAGCTCCCAAAGCCGGCGCAGGTAACGTGTGTAACTGTAGCAATAAACGGGAATCCGCCGAAGCAATGCTTCCGAACAGGGGTACTGGGATACCATCATAAGTTACCGACGTAACACTTTCTCCGGCACTGGTAAAAACCACAACAGCCACCATTAAAAACGGATCCGGTCCGGTCACACTGAAATTGTAGTTGGTAAAATTCTGATTACGCCGCTCCCGCGAACCCACATTGGTCACAGCGATACCTCCGCCACCGCTTGCAAAACTGACGATACTCTGAATCCGACGCGTCACCTGTGACGACATGGTCGCTTCGACATTTACGCGACACTCCCCTGCGGACAAAGGAGTCACACCGTCAAAATGTGTGGAAGAACCGGCCGCGATATTTACGGTTCCGCCACTCAGAAGGAACGTGTCTGCCAAACTGGCATCACATGCCACAGAGGCCGATGACAAACGCTGCACCGCATTCTCCAACCCACTTTCCGCTAAAAATAAAGCGGCTACAGATGCTCTTTCGTCAAGTGAATCGCTGATACCGATACGACTTTGCGTGATCGTGCTTAGCAACAACACGACGACGACTGTCGATAACAGCAGTACGGTAATGAGGCTGACCGCGCCGTTTTGTTTTATGGGCGTTGTACTGCACAGCATTAGCTACGATCTCGCAAACTGATTCGAGTCCTCTGCGAAAATACCTCAGTGGTCAGGGAACTTTGTAAACTTAAGGTCAACTCCACATACGCCACATCCGTCGGATTGAGAGTAGCGACATTGTTATTGTCGTAGTAAGCAAGGCTAAATAAGGAAATTTCATCGCACAGCACGGCACTGACTGCCGGGTTGGAATAGGATAAATACAGCTCTTGTGCATTTTGCCAAACCGAAACTGTGGTGAGGGCATCATCACTTTTAGTAAATGTCAGCGCTGTTGAATTCATCACACTCATTTCATACGCGGAGCCGTTGTAGTTCACATGGCGCAGCTCACGTGCCAGCCGTTCCAGAGTATATCGCAGTTTCTCCAGAGTCTGTAAATTACCGGACGTAAGCCTTGCAGCCACAACACCCTGTGAAAATATGGGGGCTGTCACTCCGGCGAGTACACCGATGATGAGCATCACCATCACCATTTCAACCAAGGTAAAACCGCGATAACCTGCCATATCAGTAGTCCACCAAAATCAATTGAACCCGCGCCGCACCCGACCCGACACTAACGGCCACATCAAATAGTTTGCACGCGGCACCGACCGGACAACCATTACCCAGATAGGGCTCGGTCAGAGTCACCGCGGCAGGACCGTCTGCACCAAACGCTCCCAACGAACTGCAATCACTCACACCCCCCATGACATAACCTTGGATTCTGCGCAAGGCCAGTAAATATTCGCCGCATTCCTGTGCTAATTGTGCCGCAGCCTGTGTATCCTTGTTGCTGCGCACACCCACACCCATTTGTCCCAGCAAGCTCACAAACACCGCACTGCTGACGCTTAGCAACATAATCACCATGATGAGTTCTACCAGAGTAAAACCTCGGAGATTGTAACTGCGATTAAGTTTGACGTTTGTCATTCTCTGCCCTTTCAAAACAGCTGACAAAACCCGGTCAGCGGCTGCAGCAACACTTGTTGCGAATCCCCTGGTGTCGAAAGTGTAAATATCCTGGCGGGGGTTGCGCCAATTAAAACACCAGACTCCACGGGCCGACCCCAAACATCAAAATCTATATTGGCACCGCTTAGACTTATACCCGGCTCCAAAAACACTTGATAGGGTTTGCGTGTGACCGGATCGATGACAGGAGCGCTATTGCATGGCGCGGTAGCTGCCGGTGTCACACAACTGACGCTGTATGAGCCGGCACTGAGGGTCAACCGTAGCGGTTGTGCCCATGACAAGGACAAAGATTGTATGTGGCGTATATCGCTGACAAACAGTTGGGTTTGATTGGGCAACTTCAGTTCAGCGTTGGATGGCCATTGCGTTAGCGCATACGCGGATAAAATACCGGCCAATAACATAACAACGACCAGCTCCACTAGAGTAAATCCCTGCAAACGGTATCCCTGCATCAGCTGCTGACTGAATTGACCCAGCCGCATTTCCTTGCAACCGGGCTTAACTCAGTCCTTTAGGGTATGGGTATACCAATAAAAGTTGCTGTTTCACCGTTCACATGTGCAACGGTGCAAGTCAGCGAACCATCTGCATTAGGTGCTGCAGGTTCAGTGATGGAGTAATCTGCATCCAGCCCACCTTGAAGCGCGCCGGACACATCGGCACAAGCTGCCACAGCCACGCCATTGGCTACATTGGCAGAGCGAACCGCATAGTTTATGGAAGATGCAGAACTCAATGCACCGGCCATACCTTCCGTAGCTGCCTGCCGTGCATCACCGCTGACATTAACAAAACTGGGTACGGCCGTGGCCGCTAGAATCCCCAGAATAACAATTACCATCACCAGTTCAATTAGCGTAAAACCCGATTGATTGCCTTTCATAATTCCTCCGAAATGTACCATGACCTTACCAACTCCCTGTTACTTATACTCATATATCGTCGAACCTATTTCTCTCTTTAAACGGACACATTATCACCTTTGACGCATCCCACTGAATTCATTGCCCTATCCACCAAGTGTTAACTTCAGGCCACAAACAATTAACAGTAAAGACACTATGACGGCCACATTTTAATGCCACCAGTGCGACTATTTTTGCAAAGCCACGTTAGCGATGTTCCACATAGGTAGAAATACGCCCAGCGCCAGGATCAGCACGATGACACCGATCACCACCGTGAGTATGGGCTCTATGGATGCACTGATTCGATCCAGTTCATAGCCCACTTCCAATTCGTAGTATTCCGCCACCTCTTGCAATAAATTGTCCAAGGCGCCGCTTTGCTCCCCTACATCAATCATCTGCAGTACCAAATGATCGAAAATCCCCACCGTGGTTGCAGAACGATTGATGGATTCACCTCGCTCTATACCACTGCGCATGTTCAGCACTCGATCTTCGACATAGGTGTTATCCAATGCCCTGGCGACCACCGTCAAACCGGTGATAAGCGGCACGCCCGCTCGCATGGACATGGCCATCAAACGAGTAAACCGAGCCATCGTGGCTTTATGAATCAAGCATCCCACCAAAGGCAGTTTCAATTTGGTTTTATCCCACAGATACCTCCCCTCCACTGTACCCAGGTAGTAGCGGGTACCCGATACAGCCGCCACCGTGAGCAACAACAACACAGGCCAGAACCGAACTGTAAATTGGGATACTCCCATCAATATTTTAGAAGCCCAGGGTAACTCTCCCCCAAGCTTGGCGAACAAACTGGCAAACTCAGGAATAACGAACAAGTTGATAATCACCAGCGCCAGACCGATCGCCGCAATAACAAACATTGGATATCGAATTGCAGATTTAATCTGTTCCTTGGTTTTTTTATCTCGCTCCAGATATTTGGCCAACTGTAATAAAACCGCATCCAGACTACCGCTGGTTTCACCCACTTTAATCATGCTGATATAGAACAGGTTGAACACTTGTGGATGCTCGCTCATTGCGGTTGCCAGGTCTCTGCCCGATCGCAAACTATCAAGCAAACCCCCGATCGCTGTACTCAAAGCGGTATTGCGGGTGGTCTGTTGCAATCCGGTGAGCGCCGTTAAAATCGGAACTCCCGCTTTGAGTAGGCTGTACATTTGGCGGCTGAATTGAATCAGATCCGTATCTTTGACTTTTTCCGCAAACAGGCGTTCCCATTTTAGTTCGGCTGCAGACGTTGGTTCCACCGGATCGATGTTGACCGGTACCAAACCATTATCGAGCAATTGCGATGCTACCGTATCGGCGTTAACCGCTTCCAGTTCTCCTACGATGGAGTCTCCGTGAGAACCTCGCGCCTGATAACGATAGACGGGCATGATACAGCCTTAGTCCACCCAGCCGGCTATGCGGACGACTTCTTCCAATGAAGTCACCCCTTCCTGCATAAGATGCACAGCCCGTTGCAGCAAACTTTCATAAGCTGGGTCTTCATGAGTTTGCTGTATGAATCGGGTGTAGTCGCCAAGACGCAAGGTTTCTGCCAGACCACCTGTGATTTGCAAAAATTCGTGTACCGCTATACGCCCTTGATATCCGCTGAAACTGCAGGCCGAGCACCCTTTGCCCTTTTTTCCGATTACCTCTGTTTCCATCAAAACCCCGTGCTGCTCCAACCATGACCTCTCAAGGGCAGATGGAATATAGTCCTCAGCACACTGGTCACACACTTTGCGCACCAACCGTTGTGACAGCACCGCGTGCAGGGCTGAGCTGACCATGAAGCTCTCCATTCCCATATCAATTAGACGCATCGCGGCACCCGCCGCATCGTTGGTATGCAGCGTGGATAAAACCAAGTGGCCGGTGATTGCGGCTTTGAGAGCAATCTCTGCGGTTTCCTTGTCACGTATTTCACCAATCAAAATCACATCCGGATCCTGTCGCAAACTGGAGCGAAGCACCCGGGCAAAATCCAAGCCTATCTTGGAGTTGACTTGCACTTGGTTAATCCGAGGTAATTGAAATTCAACCGGGTCTTCCACGGTAATGATTTTTTTTTCCGGTGCATTGAGTTCGTTCAACACCGCATACAATGTGGATGTTTTACCACTACCTGTCGGCCCTGTGACCAGCAGCAAACCATGGGGCTTATGTATGGCTTTGCGAAAACGCTGCTGTACTACAGGCGTTAATCCAATATTATTCAGTCGCAACACCAAGCCCTGCTGGTCCAACAAACGCATAACGACGGCTTCTCCGGTCGATATAGGTAATGTGGATAGACGCACATCAATGGACTTTTGCTTCAGTTTCAAATTGAAGCGCCCGTCCTGCGGCAAACGTTTTTCCGAAATATCCAAACCGGCCATGAGTTTTAAACGGGAAACCAATGCTGTCGCAATGCGTTTTTCATCCATGACTTGTTCGTGAAGCACGCCGTCGATACGGCGACGGATTCTCAATACATCTTCATCCGGTTCGATGTGGATATCTGAAACATGAATCTTTGCCGCTTCCTCAAACAGAGTTTGAATCAACTTGACCACCGGCGCTTCACTGATACCAACCGATTGCTCCATAGTGGTTATATCAAACACGTTCTCCGATAATTCTTCGTCGAGTTCGCTGGCCAGGTTTTTGATATCACTTTCTCTTTGGTACACTTTATCAATCCCGAGCACCAAATCACTTTCTTTTACCACCACCACGTCAATGGGTTTTTTCAGTACCCGAACCACTTCATCATAGGTAAAAATGTTGGTCGGATCAGCCATGGCCACAACATAACCCTTTGGGGTTTGCTCCAACACCAATACGCGGTAGCGTCGTGCCAGGGTTTCCGGCATAGTTTGGGACACAGCGGGTTGAAAAGTATAGGTGGTTAAATCCAAGTACGGCAGATCCAACTGAGTGGATAGTAAGTTCATCAACATATCTTCATTGACGTATCCGCTCTCCACCAACACCCGGCCCAGTTTGCGACCACTTTTTTTCTGCTCATCCAACGCCGCAGCCAGTTGTGTTTCAGAAATCAGCTTGTGCTCTACCAACAAATCTCCGAGTCGGATTCTTTGTGTCGGTTTACGTTGAGCGTTTCCCATAAGACTAGTTACTCCCGTTTTTCGAGCCTTCCAAATACTCTCCGATCAGCTGTTGCCACTGAGAATTATCCTCAACAATGAAAGGGCGCAACAAAATGACCAGTTCGCTTTTTATCACCGAATGGCGCTGATGACGAAATAGACCACCCAGGATAGGAATACGACTTAGCACCGGAACTCCGTAGGTTTCTTCACGCGCTAAACTTTGCATTAGACCACCGATTACCACCACCTGGCCGCTGCGGGCTCGCACAATGCTGTCAGATTCCCGTATGGTGCTCAGCGCCAGCGGTACACTCATGGTATCTGTGGTGTTGATATTGATATTTTTTACACGCTCCCTTACTTCGGTCACGGAAGGATGTACATGCAACGTGATTTCATTATTGGCATCAATTTGCGGAATCACATCCAGCGCCACACCAGAGAAAAACGGTGTCAACTCAACATTGACGGATTGCTGTTGCGGGGATGACGCGGTACTGACGGTGGTTTCGGTTTTCACGCCTGTAACAAAGTACTCATCCGAGCCCACTTTTATGACCGCTTTTTGATTGTTGACGGTGGAAACTCTGGGACTGGATAGAACTTGAACGTCCCCTTGCGATTCCAGCGCCTCGATAAAAGTACTGAAATCTCCAAAGTTTAATGCCATGGAGAACACTCCGCCAAAAGCCGAGGACTGGCTCAGTAAGGTATTTTGAAGTTGAGTCGTATCCAGCAGCCCTGTTTGTCCCGCCGTATCACCAACACCGGTTCCGTTAAACACGCTACCGGAACCGTGTTGCCCGGCAACGATTTGATCACTACCGGGAGTAAACAATGAGGACCAGTTTATGCCTGCTTGAAAGCCTTCTCGTAATTCCACCTCGAGGATTTTGGCTTCCAAAACCACCTGCCGTTTTATCATTATCTGAGTGGCATCCAAATAGGCTTCCACGTCCCGTAACTCGGCAGGCATCGCCTTAACCACCACCACTCCCGACTGAGGATTGACCACCACCCGCCTGCCATCGGTATCTCCCACAATAGTCTCCAGGGCAGCACGCAGTTCCGCCCAAAAATCTGCGGAGGAAACCGTATCCACCCGACTTCCTGACAATGCTTTACCGCCGGTTTCTTTCCCTTGCGATTTTTGATCTGAGGCTGCGCCTCCATTGGTCAAGCGGCCGGAACTGACTTTTAGCTGGGATGCACCGGTTCGCTTTACATTCAAGTAATCGATATGAAAGATTCGAGCTTGCATACCGGACGGTAACACCTGATAACCGCTTTCGGTACGCCGATAGTCAAATCCATAAATTTGGCGCAAGGCATCCAAGACCTCCGTAACCGTTACCTGCTTTAAGCTTAAGCTCAACTCACCCTGCACCGCGGGATGAACCACCATATTAAATGGAGTGCCTTTTACCAGACTGAGGAAAACCGCTCGCGCCGGAGCGTTATGTACGGTGAGATCAAACCGATGTTCCGGTGTCTTAACGCTGTCCCGATTCGCCGGTTTGGACGCCTGCGCCAGACTTCGGTTAACAGCCTTGGCCCATTCCAGTTGCTTGCGCATCATGTCTGAAGGCTTGGTATCCACCTCGGTGGCAGCACAGGCACTGAGCATTGCAATTAGAGCGAAAACAACTAGTAGGTAACTGAGTCTTTCAAGTTGGAACCACATGATTTTGTCCTTAAAATCACTATCGTTTTATATCTATATAGCCACTGACGCCGTCTTCTCGCAAACGCAACACCAGGGTACGCCCGTTGTGCTCCAATGTGACCGAACCGGGATCGATTTTGGCTACCACGGCACCATCGACCCTATCTCCCGGCAGCAATATTTGGCCATTAACCACCGCCACAGTACGCTGCCCCGACACCAACACAGCAGACAAATCAAACCGCGACGCGGGTGTGATTGGGGCCGGAATCGCGGCACGCTTTTGCTTAGCCCCCTTGGAATACAAAGGCCGGGTAGGATCAGCGACTGTAGCTGCACTGTGGGTAAACAGTAAAATAACCAGCAACAGGCTGTGCCGAGTCTTATTACCCAAGGGATTACACACTGACCCATACCTCGTCCAGACTGAGCGTATAGATGCGAATAGTCACCATCGCATTGGGGAATGACGTCACCTCGTAGTCGAGCTCATCCCAGTAAAAACGCCACGGTAACGCTTCAAGTTTTTGCAAATAGGCCAGTGTATTTTTAAAGTCACCTTGAAATTCCACTTCCAGACCGTGTTTGTACACTTTGGGTATTTTCTTTTCGGACTTTTTTGCGGCCGCTTTCCCGGACCTGGTCGGCTTTTTACGCTTTTTCGGAACCACAGGCTGCACTTCTTCTTTATAACTCTGGGCTAATAAGCGTGGTGCCAGAGTCCTAAAACGAGTTACTTTGAGAGATTTTTCCTTACTCATCATGACCTGCAACATCTCTACCATTTGTTTGGGCTTTACAAACCCTACAGCCAGTTGTTGCTTTTTATTACGGATATCGGCGATTTGTTTTTCCAAACTTTGAATGTAGTTTTCTTTTTGCCGGTCCAGCCCACTGATGGAATGGCTCATAAATCGGATTTTGGTATCTATATCGCGGATTTGGCTGCTGACTGTGTTGACTTGTTGGTTTAAGGTTATATGACGCGCGCCCAGTGGCTTTAACAACACCATGTTCCACATCATATACAGTATGGCCAACAAACTCAGAAGGATGAGAATGCGTTCGCGCAGACTCAGCGCTTCGAATCTATCCCGATAGTGGATATAGCTTTTCATGGCGATTCCCCCGTTTTGGTTTTTATATCGGAGGACAAAATGAAATCCAGCCAGGGTCGGTCCGGTGCATCACGCACCAAATGCATGACTCTAAACTGTTTGCCCATCATTTGCGGTTCCTTAGACAGGCCTTGGAGAAACTTGGGTAACAGTTCCGGACTGACCGAGGCGCCCACAATGGTCAGATCCTTACCACCCTCTGAAATATTGAATTTTTTCAGCCATAAACCATGCACAACCTGGTTGGCCATACCCTGAATTAGAGGGGAGAATCCGTGAGTCTGGCTTTGGGGTGCGCTGCTCAACACGGACAAAACGTATTTTTCGGCATCCAGTTCTGCTTGCAGCGCCTGGATTCTATATTCAGGTGAGCCCTTCGGATCCCGGGACGCCGCTTCCCGGCTGATCTGCTCCAATTGCCCCAGCCGCTGGTTATGTTGTTGTTTTAATTGCGTGATTTGTGATTGCGTGGCGCGAACTTGCCAAAAGTTATACAGGTACAAACCGATTAGCGCGAGCAACACAATTGCCAAAAATTGCAGAAACACCGCAAAACTGAGCAATTTGCGTTCTTTGCAAAAAATAGGCTGAAATAAATTGATTTGCTGTTGCACAACAATCCCTGATCATGCGCTTTACCTAGGAATGTTAGAACGAGCAATTGCTATGCCACTCGAGTCGAAATCCTCGGGCAATTGTGGCTACAGTGTTAATTTTTCAACAATTCAATTGAGACAGAGCGTGCCCACCAACTGAGAAACTTCACTCAGATCGTGACGCTTCAGATAATCGACGATGCCTTGATTGATCTTAGGGCAGACCAGTGGATCGTAAAATAATGCCGTTCCTATGCCCACCGCACTGGCACCGGCAATGAGAAATTCCAAGGCATCCTCCGCACTGCAAATGCCACCTTGGCCAATAATAGGAATATCGTGATGTTTGCATACCTGGTAAACCTGGTGCACTTTCAGCAAGGCAACCGGTTTGATTGCCGGGCCGGACAACCCCCCTTGATTATTACCAATAATCGGCACGCGATTTTCGATATCGATGGCCATGCCGGTTAAGGTATTGATGACTGCAAAAGCATCGGTTCCCGCATCAACACAACGACGTGCATTCTCCGCAATATCCGTTTGATTGGGTGATAATTTGGTAATCAACGGTTTTTGTGTCACTGCGCGACAAGCCGCTACGACGCGGGCCGACATATCCGGGTCATTGCCAAATTGCACCCCGCCTTCCTTTACATTCGGACAGGAAATATTGATCTCCATAGCGTCAATGGGAGAATCATCAAACAAACGGGTTACAGCCGCATACTCTTCCAGGGTGGAACCGGAAACGTTGGCGATAAAGCGAGTTTCTTCAAAATCCAACTGCGGCAAAATGTCCTGCACCACCGCTTTTGCTCCGGGATTTTGCAAACCAATGGCATTTAACATTCCCATGGGTGTTTCCGCCACACGGTGCGGTTTGTTCCCTAACCGGGGTTCCAGTGTTGTACCTTTTAAACACACCGCCCCCACATCCTTATTGGAAAAGCCCGCCACCCGAGTGTATTCTTCACCAAATCCCACACATCCGGATAACAGAACCAATGGCGTTTGAAACTCCATACCGCAAAACTGGGAATGTAAGCTGGGCCTGTCTTCTTTCAACATGGTGATGTCCTTGGCGCTTTGGAATTTGAATACACCGATATTACACTGAAACCCGTTTTTGCTCCATGAGCCGCCGGGTTCCTGTTGAGGTAACGGTGGTATAATGAATCCTTAGGGGATTCCCAATAAGCCGTGACACTTAGAGAAATTCGATGTTCAATGTTGTTTTATATGAACCGGAAATACCGCACAACACCGGTGCCATCATTCGTCTGTGCGCCAATTGTGGCTCGCAGTTGCATCTGGTACAGCCTTTGGGTTTTACCCTGTCTGACAAACATCTGAAGCGTGCCGGACTGGATTATCATGAGTTCGCCAATATTCAAGTGCACGATAATGTGCAAGCCTGTTTTGCAGCAATCGGTGAAACAACCGTTTACGCGCTATCCACCAAGGGAAAAACCCAATATGCCGACGCTCGGTTTCAAAGCGGCGATACACTCCTATTTGGACCCGAAACCCGAGGCCTGCCGGAGTCGCTGTTGCACAGCCTAAAGGAGACACAAGTATTACGAATTCCTATGCGACCCAACAGCCGCAGCATCAATCTGGCCAATGCCGCCTCTGTGGTCGTTTATGAAGCTTGGCGCCAAAATGAGTTTAAATCACTCTAAATGAGTGTTTCAGATTTTTGTTCCCGCGCCAGCAGATCGTGCACGGCGTCACGGGGCAATTTGGCATTATACAAAACATCATAAACCTGTTCCGTTATGGGCATTTCCACACTCATTCGTTGCGCTACCGAGCGCACCTCTTTTGCCGCTTGCACTCCTTCCACAACCTGATCGATAGAAGCCAACGCCTGTTGCAGCGAAGCACCGCGGCCCATGGCCAGACCCAGGCGACGGTTACGGGATAGATCGTCGGTACAAGTTAACACCAGATCACCTAACCCGGCCAGACCCATAAAAGTCTCCTGTCGCCCTCCCAAGGCTAAGCCCAGGCGCATCACTTCGACCAAACCGCGAGTAATCAAGGCCGCGCGAGTATTGGCGCCAAAACCCAGACCATCGGCAATCCCTGCTGCAATGGCCAAAACATTTTTGACGCAGCCACCCACCTCCACGCCGATAATATCCTGACTGGTGTAGGCTCGAAAGGTGTCATCGTGCAGCCGCTGGGCCAAATCAGAGGCAAACTCATCAAACTCAGACGCCACGGTCACTGCCGTCGGTAAGCCTTTGGCCACCTCCACCGCAAAGGTGGGTCCGGACACCACAGCGGTACACAAGTTCTTGTGGACCACTTCAGCCACTACATCGTGAAGCAACAACCCGGTATGGCTTTCAAATCCTTTGGTAGCCCAAGCCAGGCGTTGGCCTTGACGCATGGCGCCGGCAATATCCTGCACCACAGCGCGAAAGGAGTGACTGGGAACCACCACCAGTAATTCCTGAGAAACACGAACCGCTTCGCCCAGGTCAGCCGTAATTCGGAGTGACTCAGGAAAGGGGGTATCCGGCAGATAGCGGGCATTATTGCGTTGCTGCTGCATGGTTTGCGCTTGAGTGCTATTGCGACACCATAAGGTCACCGGGGACCCATTGCGGGACAATAGCACTGCCAAGGCGGTACCCCAGGAACCGGCGCCAAATACAGAAATGCTGTCCTTGCGGGTATTCACCGTATTCGCTCGGCTAGTGTACGGGGTTTTCTTGAACGGGTTCCTGATTTGCCTGCCTTATGTGGTCCTGGTAAATTGCATCAAAGTTGACAGGCTGTAACAGCAGTTGCGGAAAACCACCCTTGGTAACCAAATCCGATATGGCTTCACGGGCAAAAGGGAACAGTAAATTAGGACAATAACTACCGAGCAAAGGCCCCATATCGGATTCGGAAAAACCGCTGACACCAAACACACCGGCTTGATGAACCTCCACTAAATAGGCGACTTTTTCACCCACTTTTGCCGTCACAGTGATGCCCAACACCACTTCATGCACCTCTGCGGCCAGAGCCTTGCCGTTGGTTTTCAGCTCAATATTAACCGTTGGCTCCCATTTCTCAGTGAAAATTTCGGGCGAATTAGGCGTCTCAAATGAAACGTCTTTCAAATACACTTTTTGCAGCACAAATTGCTGTGATGGTTGCTCTTGTGATTGTTCCCCAGAGCCCTGATTGGATTCGGTCATTATTACTTCCTACATTCTATGGTTTTTACCGGAAAAAAGCAGTCTAGCGATTTTGCTGTATCCAGGCCAGTAAATTTTGCTTATCCATCGCTCCGGCAATGCGGGCTTTTTCTATCCCGTTTTCAAACAATAATAGGCTGGGAATACTTCTGATATTAAATTGGGCTGCTAACGCCTGCTCAGTTTCCGTATTGACTTTCACCAAACGAAACTGTGGTTCCAATTCCTGAGCCAATTGGGCAAAAACCGGGGCCATCATTTTGCAGGGACCGCACCAGGACGCCCAAAAATCCACGACAATGGGCAGTTGGCTTTTTTGTATATGCTTTTGAAACCGAGCGTTGTTAAGCTCAAGAACTTGCCCTGTAAACAAGGGCCGGTGACAGGCACCGCATTTACCTCCGGCACCCAGTTTCTCTTCAGGTAAGCGATTGACCGCATCACACGCGGGACACACGACGTGCACCATGACTTCCCCCCGCCGATTTCCGTTATTCCAATCCCAGCAGGAGATCCAACTCTTGGCTCATATCCAGCTGGGCCATATCATCATACCCACCAATGTGCCGGTCTTCGATAAAAATTTGCGGTACACTGGTGCGTTGACTACGCTGTTCCATTTCGTGGCGTAGCTCCACATCTTGATCCACCCGATATTCGGTGTATTCAACACCTTTTTCCTTTAACAAGCGCCGGGCCCGTACACAGTAAGGGCAGAAGCGTGTACTGTACATTTCGACCTTCACAGTAGTCATAGCCTCAACCAATAGCCTCCTCCCGACATCAATGGACCAGCGATTTTACCTCGGCGTCCATCACGGAATTTTTTTCCACCGGCACCAGTCCCAGGAGGGGGTCCAATTCGCCGCGCTTGTCCAATGCATAAAGATCGTCACATCCACCCACATGGTGCGCACCGATAAATATCTGTGGCACCGAATCTCTGCCACCGGAACGTTGTTCCATTTCCGCCCGCTTATCCGGCTCAACATCCAAATCTATTTGTGCATACTCCACACCTTTGTCATCCAGCAAACGCTGCGCTTGCAAACAAAACGGACAACGCCGAGTAACGTACATCAAAACTCCGGATTCATTGCTTTGGGCCACAGCTGCATTTTTTACCGGTTCCGAGGTTTTCACCGGTTTTAGTTTGCGACTTTTATTTTTGTTTTTTTTTGTAATCGGCAAGTTACCTTGCTGCCAGGCAGCAATACCGCCACCGATGTGGTACAACTCGGTGAAACCCTGCTTTTTCAACACAGACCCGGCTTGTGCTGAACGCGCACCGCTGCGGCAGTAAATGATGATGGGTGTAGTTTTTAACTGATCGATTTCGTTGATGCGCCCGCTCAACAAGCCCAATGGTATGTGCAGGGCATCCAGGATATGGCCTTCGCTATATTCCTCATCTGTGCGCACATCCAGATAAACAGCATCTTTACTATTGGCAAGGCGCACAGCTTCTGTGGGCCGCAAGGCAATGACACTGCCCGGCAGCCAGGAACGGATCAGAAAAAACAATATGACGAACAAGGCGGCAAATAGTACCAAGTTCTCCCCAAAAAATTCTGCAAATTGTTCCATAAGGATTTACTGCCTTTGGTTACGCACCCAATTTTAATTATGTACCCGATAGTTATGTATGCCTTTAAGCATACAAAGAGGGAAATGAATACGAGCACCCCGCTAAAGTTACCCACTTATTCATTTCTGCGACAGGACTCCTGTCCTTGGGTCGGTGAAATTACCTCTCGCAAGCTCAAACACCAAAAACCCCGATGGAGACCGATTGAAACTCTGCCAAAACCTGCAATCCTGTATCTACCCCAGTAAAGCGGCATTAATACCGGTAACGCTATACTGATACAGTCGCAGCATTCTCTTACAGCCGGCAGTCACAGTTACTTCATTAAGTCGTGCTACAAAACACTTCCCGCATCATCCCGATCAAACGCAAAGTACGTGAGTCTCCAACCCGATAGTATACCCGATTTGCGTCCTTGCGCGAGGCAAGAATACCTTTATCTCGCAAAATAGCCAAGTGCTGCGAAATGTTACTTTGGGAGGTCCCCACCATGGAAACGATATCCTGTACGCTCACTTCCTGATCACCCAGGGCACAGAGTATTTTTAATCGTAATGGATGGGACATAGCCTTGATCGAGCGGGATGCTCTCTCAATATCTTCATCCCGTGTTATTAACGCTTCTTCATGCATATTTACCACCATAGTTCTGTTGCCCCACTGATTGTAGGCATATATCCTTCATGCTACGCATCGATGAGTTTTGTATGATAATTAACAATCATTACAAGAAATAAACTATAAAACAATATAATTCATTAGGTAATTACTAATATTACTAATTATTACACTTTTTAAATAAAACGAAACCTTGATTTACCTCGATTTAATCCCATTTTCTACCGAAAGCTCAGAGATTACCCAAAACAACTCTGTTACCTTTATGTATAATAACCTTTGTTTTCGAGACCCGAGTTTATTAAAATTAGCAGTTTAACCACGCTTGCAACCAGTTAAAGAGTTTTATGCCCATTGATCACAAGCCAGTCGTACTCATCGTTCTCGATGGGTGGGGATACAGCGAAAATCCTGAGAACAACGCCATTTATCATGCCAAGAAACCTACCTGGGACCGTTTGTGGAAACAACACCCCCACGCCCTGATCAAGGGTTCCGGCGCTGACGTCGGCTTGCCCACCGGACAAATGGGCAATTCGGAAGTAGGGCACCTGAATCTGGGGGCCGGACGTGTGGTGTACCAGGAATTTACCCGAGTCAGTCGTGCCATTCGAACCGGCTCCTTTTTTAAAAACCAAACTCTTACCGATGCAGTTGATTTGGCAAAAGAAAATGGCAAGGCGGTACATATTATTGGGCTGTTATCAGATGGTGGGGTACACAGCCACCAGGAACACATTCAAGCTATGGTCCAACTGGCTCACCAACGGGGAGCCAAAACCATTTATTTACATGCCTTTTTGGACGGTCGCGATACCCCGCCAAAAAGTGCGACAAAATTTCTGGAAGAAATGATGCAGTGTTTCCAGGAGACCCCTTCGGCCCGCATAGCGTCCATAGTTGGCAGATATTACGCCATGGACCGGGACCACCGCTGGCCCCGCGTCAAAGCCGCTTACGATTTGCTCACCTCCGGCACAGCCGAGTATGAAGCAAAAAACCCTCTCGAAGCATTGGAAATGGCCTATGCTCGGGGCGAGACCGACGAATTTGTCAAACCCACCCGCATTATCGATACTAACGGCAAACCGGTGTGCATCAACGACGGTGACGTGGTCATTTCCATGAATTATCGCTCCGACCGCGCTCGCCAAATCACTCGCCCATTCATAGAGACCGATTTTGCTGAGTTCGATCGCGTCAGCACACCGAGCCTGGGTGATTTTATCAGCCTCACGGAATACAGCTCGGAGTTCGACGTCCCCGTGGCCTTTCCACCGGATCGTCTGCAAAATGTGTTCGGCGAATATATTGCTTCTTTGGGATTACGCCAATTGCGCATCGCGGAAACGGAGAAATATGCTCACGTCACCTTCTTTTTTAACGGCGGCACCGAAACGGCTTCCGAAGGCGAAGATCGTATTTTGATAAACTCCCCTGATGTAGCGACCTACGACTTGCAACCGGAAATGAGCGCCCCGGCACTTACCGAGAAACTCATAGAAGCTATTAAGAGCGACAAATACGACACCATCATTTGTAACTATGCCAATCCCGATATGGTGGGTCACACCGGCAACTACGAAGCGACAGTAAAAGCCATTGAAGCCTTGGACGCCTGCCTGGCTAAAGTGATAACTGCCTTGGAACAAGTGGGGGGTGAAGCGATTATCACCGCAGACCACGGCAATGCGGAACAAATGCGCGACAAACAAACCGGTCAATCGCACACGGCGCATACCAGCAACCCGGTACCTTTGATTTATGTGGGTCGACCGGCCACGCTGGTCCAAAGTGGCGCATTGTCTGATGTGGCGCCCAGCCTGCTGTACCTCATGGGTTTGGACAAACCACCGGAGATGGGTGGAGATTCCCTGATCACCCTGGCAAGAGATGGAACGCCTAAGTTACATCCTGTTGAGGATGCCAGTAACGATCGGAAAATTGGTTAGAACCCCTCCCACCGTGGTTAGCCTTATGCTGGCCGTGGGTCTGTTAGCAAACAATGCCGGCGCATCACCGGAGTCGAAACTCGACACGCCATCCGTACAGGAATCTGATGCAAAACTCGAGACGCTACGCCGCGAAATTGGACAGATTCGCCGGTCTTTGGAACAAAGTAAGCAGCATAAGATTCGCGCGGAAAAACAATTACGCTACACCGAACTGGGCATCAGCAAGGTCAACCGCCTGTTGCAGGAGCTGCAACAGCAACTGGATCAACAACAAGGCCGACTGAAACAACTGAACCACACCCAGCAAACCCTGCAACACAGCCTCAGCAACCATACCCAGGCCATCGCCCGACACGTGCGCACCAGTTATCGCCTGGGTCGGCAACCTTACATCAAATTGCTGTTGAATCAGCAAAACCCACAGAAAGTATCGCGCGCCTTGCGTTATTATGATTATTACAATCGCGCCAGACTGGAACAAATTCAACGCTGGCAAAATGATATAAGCTCCTTACGCCAAACTCGTAACGCTATTGTCGATAAAAACCAGCAGCTCCAGGCTCTGCAAGAGGAACGGCTCAAAGAGAAACAACACATAGGCCAGCTGCATGTACAGCGGGCCCAATCGTTATTGGCATACCGGAAAGAGTTCGATGAAAAAAAACTGGATCTTGAAAAGCTATTGCAAAACGAGCAAGAGCTGCTAAATCTGGTCCAAACCATTCGAATCCAACCACCGGATCTACAACAACGTCCCTTTGACCAGCTAAAAGGACAGTTACCGTGGCCCACTATAGGCAATCTAAAGGCGCGATTTGGCAGCTCTCGCCATATTGGCGACCTAAAGTGGCAAGGCGTATTAATTGGCTCCAAGTCCGGCCAAGCGGTTAGAGCGATCGCTGCGGGGCGCATTGCGTACTCGGATTGGTTGAGAGGTTTTGGCCTGCTGGTCATTTTGGACCACGGCAACGGTTACATGAGCTTATATGGTCACAACGAAAGCCTGTACAAGGACACCGGCACCTGGGTACAACCCAGTGAGGTCATAGCCTCGGTGGGCTCCAGCGGTGGACAACAAAGCAGCGGTCTGTATTTTGAACTTAGACATAAAGGAAAACCTGTCAATCCCGCTAAATGGCTTAAGAATCCCTGATTCACCTCCGGATGAACAGATGCGAGCACAGATTTGTTTGTACAAAACGAAAAACGCAGGAATATTTCCAAGTTTTTCAACGCTTCAGCGCTCCTTAACGACATCCGTGCAAACAAGGAAGCGCTTGGCAAAACTGCGCTCAGAAGTTAATCAGTGCTGCTTAAATCACCTTTTTGCGAAGGTTTCATTGGCATTCCATATTGATTAATGTCTAAAATAAATGTACAAGATAAGTTTCTGCTAAAATTTGGGCCAGGCAAGGTAATAACCTTCGACATTACAACGGATTACAACTTCATTTGTTTATTAACTTGGAAATCACATGAACTCTACGACTAGCAAAATTCTTCTACTCACCACCGGTTTGTTGCTGGGGATCACTTTGACCATAGGCCACAGTGTCTTTGCGGACAAAAACCGTGCCGCTGCACCCGCCCTGCCCTTAAACGAGTTACGCAGTCTCACGGAAGTGTTTGGCCGCATCAAGCAGGACTACGTAGAGCCCGTAAGCGATAAGACCTTACTGGATAATGCCATTAAGGGCATGCTGTCAGGTCTGGACCCGCACTCCAGCTATTTGGATGTGGAGGGTTATAAAGATTTACAAGTGAATACCACGGGAGAGTTTGGCGGCCTGGGCATTGAAGTGGGAATGGAAGATGGTTTTGTTAAGGTCATCGCTCCCATAGACGACACCCCGGCTCAACGGGCCGGCATCCAGGCGGGAGACTTAATCGTGCGGCTGGACAGCCAGCCGGTCAAAGGCTTAACCCTGCACCAAGCGGTCAATATCATGCGCGGTCGGGTGGGTACCGATATTTTACTGACCGTAGTACGAGATGGCTCGGACAAACCCCTGGAAATCAAGATTACCCGTGACACCATCAAGGTGCGCAGCGTGAAACACAAAACCCTGGAAGAGGGCTTCGGCTATGTGCGTATTTCCCAATTCCAGTCCCACACCGGGGATAACCTGGAACAGGCGATTAAAAAACTGCGCAAGGAATCCAAGAAATCCGGCGGCCTTAAAGGTATGGTGCTGGATCTGCGCAACAACCCGGGAGGGGTTTTGCAGGCGGCTGTGGATGTGAGTGATGCCTTTTTGAAAAGCGGCTTAATTGTATATACCAAGGGCCGGGTTCCCGATTCTGAACTCAAATTCAATGCCACCGCCAAGGATTTATCAGGCGGTATCCCTGTCGTAGTGCTGGTTAACGGCGGTTCTGCATCCGCCTCTGAAATTGTCGCCGGTGCACTGCAGGACCACAAACGTGCCATCATCATGGGCAGCCGCACATTCGGTAAAGGGTCCGTACAAACCATACTGCCACTGCAAGGCAATACCGCCTTAAAACTAACAACCGCGCGTTATTTTACACCGTCAGGCCGCTCGATTCAGGCGGAAGGCATTCAGCCGGACATTGAGCTGGCCCCGTTAAAAATATCCAGCACTGAAGAACAAGGTGCAGGCCGCCTCAAAGAAGCGGATCTGGCCGGTCGCTTGGATAACACCAATAAAAAATCCAAGGACAAGAAAGGCGAGAATGATAAGCAAGACAAGAAAGAAGATATTTTGTCTCTAGCCACCAGCGACTATCAACTGTATGAAGCATTGAATCTGCTAAAAGGTATACATATTCTAAAACGATGAAAAAAGTACTGGTACCGCTGGCTCAAGGCTGTGAGGAACTTGAGGCCATAACCATCGTGGATTTACTACGTCGGGCCGGCATTGAAGTCACCACGGCCGGTCTGGACAACACCACGATAAAGGCCAGCCGGGGCTCGGTACTCGTAGCAGACACCACCTTAGACCAAGCACTGGAACAGGACTATGACATGATTGCGCTGCCGGGCGGCTTACCCGGCGCCGATCACCTCAGGGATGATGCCCGAGTGATTGAATTGCTGCAATACATGGCACAACAGGATAAGTATATTGCCGCCATATGTGCCGCACCGAAAGTACTGGCTAAAGCAGGCCTGTTATCCGGCAAATGTGCCACCGCTTTTCCAGGCACTCTGGAAAAACTGGGCCTGAACGATATCCAAATTCAATCCGCACCATGGGTACAAGACGGTAAAATGATTACCTCGCGGGGCCCCGGAACAGCGATGGATTTCGCCTTACGGCTGATAGAGGAACTCGAAGGGAAGCAGTGTCGGGATAATGTAGAAAGCACCTTACAGCGCCCTTGACTTTATTCACGTTAATTGCCTAAGCAGAGCTGCACTGGCATACGCACCTCAAACTCTGTACCAAAGCCCGGCACACTCTCCACCTTGATACTACCCCCCAGCATTTCACAATATTGCTTACTAATAACCAAGCCCAGCCCGGTTCCTCCATAGCGGCGAGTGGTGGACTCATCCCCTTGCGAAAAGGGCTTAAACAAACGTGCGAGCTGCTCTTGAGTCATGCCAATACCGTTATCCTTAACAGTCACCACTAACATTTGGTGTTCCAAGGTCACATACAATTCCAAACGCCCATTTTCTGTAAATTTGGACGCATTACTGAGCAAATTGAATAATATCTGACGCAGCTTGACAGCATCCGTCTGTACTTCGTAGATTCCATTGGTGGCATAGGAAACGCGGTTTTTACGTTGCGACACCAGAGGCTTGATCACTTGCAGAATCTCGCGAGCCAGGGCATCCACATTCACACGCTCAAAGTACAGTGACATTTGTCCCGCTTCTATTTTGGACAGATCCAGAATTTCATTAATCAAGTGCAATAAATGATTGGCGGCTGCGTGAATCTTTTCCAAATCATCAATGGTTTCCTCGTCACCGTTGACTTCACAGTCTTCCGCCAACAACTCACTGTAGCCGATAATGGCATTGAGAGGAGTTCGTAACTCGTGACTCATTTTCGCTAAAAATTGTGACTTGGCTATATTGGCGTCCTTCTCACTTTCAACCGTCACACGTAAATTTATATTGTCTCGAATCATTTTGTCCAAGTGGCGTATCAGAAAATAGACAATGATGTATATGGAAAAAAAGACTCCCGCCAATACCGTGGCAAATCGTAACTGACTCTGTTTGACCTTGTCGTATTGATCGGTGACATCACTGTACACCTCAAATACCGCCACAACCGCTGTGCCCGACTGGTCAGCCACCGGAAGAAAACTGGATAAAATATATCGATCTTTTACCACTTTACCGTTTCTAAAACGAAATTCACGATACTGCGAAATGTGGGTCAGTAACTTACCTTTGGAGGATTCGAGAACTATCCCCAGTTTGTCCGGATGTTGCGACTCACTGTGATCTTTGAGAGTGGAATACAGTGTGTATCCCTCCATGTTGTGCAATTCTACTGCCAGCACATTGGTTTCACGAATCAGCTCCAACACCGCTTCATCCATGACTATCTGCGCCATACTCAACCAGGACTTATCAAAATCCGCATTTTTGTCCGCCGAATGCATCAAACCCCTGATTTGAGGCCATAACACATTGGCCATCGTACGCCCCAAAACCACATTACTCTTTTCCGAGTAGTGTTCAATATCACTGTGGGCTACCAAACCGTACATCCATGTTAATAGCATAATGATTACCAACGCCAATGGTATCCCGGCGATCATCCAAGCCTTGGAAAGTCTTAACATATTGAATTGTTTGTTTTTATAGAACGGCTAATTTTTTAACGATTTTTTAAGATTACGGCCACGGAGAGAGAAAACTTTAATATTTGAATCAACTATTTAACGCCGGTCTCCCGGCCACGCGAAAATCAGTATTAACGCGCCCAAGCCACCTAACATCCAGGTCAGCACAGGCGCGTTGGCCCAAGTGACGGGCGTGTAGGTTTGTGAACTTTGCAGCAGCACAATAGCGCCCAAAATCAGGCTGGCACCGACAATGACTTTGACAATACGGCGATTGGAACGGCGTACTTCTCTTAGCAAACGCGCCATGTGTATTTCTGCTTGGGAGTTGTCACGCGGTGATTGCAGGTTGTGTAGAGTTTTGTACATTAAGGTGGGTAATTCCGGTAGTTTTTCGGTCCAAAAGGAAGCGTTGTCCTTTACGCCGGATACCAAGGAACGAAGACCGATTTGTTCGCTCATCCATTTTTCCAAAAAGGGCTTAGCGGTTTGCCACAAATCCAACTGTGGATACAGGCGCCGTCCCAGGCCTTCAATATTCAGCAGGGTTTTTTGCAACAAAACCAGTTGCGGTTGCACCTCCATGTTAAAGCGGCGCGCCGTTTGAAACAGGCGCAATAACAAATGACCAAATGAGATCTCACTTAGCGGACGTTCAAAAATAGGCTCACATACCGTGCGTATGGCCGATTCAAACTCATCCACCCGAGTATTACCCGGTACCCAGCCGGATTCCACGTGCAATTGGGCCACTTTGCGATAATCTCTATGGAAAAAAGCCAGGAAATTCTCCGCCAGATAGCGCTGGTCCTGCGGACCCAATGTCCCCATAATGCCGAAATCCACGGCCAAATACATCCCCTGGGGTGAAACGAATATATTCCCCGGATGCATGTCCGCATGGAAAAAGTTGTCTTGAAAAACCTGGGTAAAAAATATCTCTACCCCATCTTCCGCTAATTGTTTCAGATCTACTCCCTGCTCACGCAATGCATCGATATCACTGATAGGGGTACCGGAAATTCTCTCCATAACAATGACATTTTTGCGTGCCAAGGGCCAATGAATCTCGGGAACATATAGAATATTGGAGTTGAGAAAATTACGCCGCAGTTGTGACGCTGAAGCCGCTTCGCGCATCAAGTCCAGTTCGTCCAATATGGTTTTCTCGTACTCCCGCACGACCTCCACCGGACGCAAGCGTCGACCATCCGACCAATAGGTTTGCGCCAACTCAGCCAAAGTATATAACAGGGCCAGATCCCGTCTTATGGTGGGCTCTATGTCCGGGCGCACCACTTTGACTACGACTTCTTTGCCATTGAGCAAACGAGCCGCATGAACCTGAGCAATGGAAGCCGATGCCAACGGTTGTTCATTGAATTCTAAAAACAGCTCGTCTATGGGTTGACTATAGGCCTGTTCCACAATGGCACGGGCTTGCGCCCCGGGAAAGGACGGCACTCGATCCTGTAATTTAGCCAGTTCCACGGCAATATCTTCCGGTAACAAATCCATACGCGTGGAGAGTATCTGCCCAAATTTAACAAAAATCGGCCCCAGGTCTTCCAGGGTACGGCGAATACGCTCGCCGCGGCCAATGGATTTGTTTCGCATCAAGCGCCAGGGTGACAGTAAAAAGATAAATCGTAAAGGACGAAACAAATGGGTAGCCAGGATAATTTCACCCAGACCGTGGCGCACCAAAACACGGTTGATACTGATAAGGCGAAAAAATTGCGCCGGAGCTCCCACTTAATTTTTCCCTGTTTGGCTGTCGTTTCGATTTGCTTTGAAGGCTGATTGTTGCAGTTTGTTCAATCGTGCATTGAGGCGATCCACATCAGCGCGCAACACATCCACATCTGCCAGATATTTTTGAATTTCATACGGAGAAGGCAAAACCTGGATTTCCTGCTGAGCGTACTCCACGACGTCTTCGCTCAGGGTACTGAGCGTGTTACGACCCCAATGAAAAACATTGTGAAACAGGCTTCCGACTTTATGCGCGACGATGTCGCCGGTAACTCTGGATAAAAGCTCTTCCCAGTCGATATCCATATTACGCAGTATTTTTTGAAATTGCTCGCCTGTTTGAATTTCACCTTGCAGGGTAACATCGCCCTTAAACAAAGCATCACTGCCCTGGCGCTGCAGCCCCATCGCAGCAAACGCCACGGAGCCGGCACGTAATTCGGTATTCACGAAACCTTCGTAGTAGGACACCACCTGGATCGGGTCGCCGAAAATAAAATACAAACGGATATCCAGATCAGTAACACATAGTGCCAGCACTTTTCCCTGCAATAACTGCAGTTGCGCCGCACTATCCGAGTCCAGCTGTAACACAGCCCTCACTCCCTGCTCTATTGCCTGGGCAAATGTGCTGTGCAACAGACTTTTACCGGCGCTGCTATGTTGAGCCGCCTTATTCATCGGAGTTCACTCACTAGCTGCTGTATGGATTTTCTAGATTCGTCGTGTTCAAACAAATCCGGTCGATACAACACCACACTGCGAGCCATTTTGTCATGAAAACCCTGGTTTTTTGCATCCCACAGCATCCAGAAAAATCCCAGAAATAATACAAACTGCGACACATAATAACCGAAAAAACGCAATAGCACTTGTTTTGGCCCCAGACGCTGTAAGCTATGCATATCAACAACGGTGCACCCTAATAACAATTTGCCGGGGGTACCACTAAAAAAGAGCCAACAGAACCCGCAAAACAGCAAAGCAAAAACAATTTGCGCAGTGAACTGCCAATAGCCCTGCCACTGCCATACTCCGATTAGGGAAAAAAGCACAAGCAGCAACAGCCCGTCTAGCACGGCAGCCGCACTGCGTCGACCAAACCCAGCGTAGGAAATGGCTGTGCCTGAATTCAAAACTTATATCCGGTGTGCAGAGCCACAATCCCACCGCTAAGATTATGGTAATCGCAACGCTCAAATCCGGCATGTTGCATTTTTTCTTTCAGCGCCTGTTGATCCGGATGCATTCGTATGGACTCAGCCAGATAGCGATAACTGTGCTCATCATTGGCCACCAGCTTTCCTATGAACGGCAGCACTTTGAACGAATAGATATCGTAAAGAGGAGCTAAGCCTGGAGCAACGGGTTTGGAAAACTCCAAGACCAGTAACTTGCCGCCCGGCTTTAACACTCGATACATGGATAGCAGAGCTGCATCAATATCCGTTACATTGCGCAAGCCAAAGGCGATGCTGATGCAATCGAAGTGATTATCAGTAAAAGGGAGGCATTGCGCATTGGCTTGCACATAGCGAATGTTTCCTACCAAACCCTCATCGGTGAGACGAACCCGACCTTGTTGCAACATGGACTCATTTATGTCTGCCAGCACCACTTCGCCCCGAGGGCCGACGCGCTGTAGAAACTGGCGAGTGAGATCACCGGTGCCCCCGGCGATATCCAGCACCCTATGGCCCGGGCGAATGGAAGCGGCCTCGACGGTAAATCGTTTCCATAAACGGTGTACACCCATGGACATCAGATCGTTCATGATGTCGTACTTGGAGGCTACAGAATGAAAAACTTCGGCGACTTTCCCCGCTTTTTCCTCTACAGGGACACTTTGATAACCAAAATGGGTTTGTGCTTTTTCTTTTTCTTGATTCATAATTTCAACACGGCTCCCCGTTACCGTAGTTAAACAGTATGTGGCCAATAAAGGGCGAGCTGGCAGCTCTATAATATGAGGTTAAGCCTTGCGTTTGTGTCCCGCTTGCTGCAACCGTTGCAAATAGTCCTGCCACAATGCTTCCTGGCTTTCCCCCATTTCATACAAGGTTTCCCAGGAGTATATACCGGTGTCATGGCCGTCGTCGAATACCAGTTTTATGGCATAGTTACCGATAGGCTCTATAGCTGTGATATTCACTTGCTCTTTGCCCAACTGCAATACTTCCTGGCCAGGTCCATGACCGCGAACTTCTGCGGAAGGGGAATACACGCGAAGAAATTCACAGGATAAAGAATAGCGCTTGCCGTCATCAAAGGCGATTTCCAGCATGCGGGATTTTTGATGTAAATTAATATCTGTAGGTCTTGCCGTGGTCACGATGTACTACCTCTGTTATTGAAACCGGCTTACAAGATGTACCGGCTTAGGTCCTCATCCATGGACAAGGCACTCAATTGCTCGTTAACGTATTCCGCGTTGATTTCCAGAGTTTGACCGCCGCTGTCCGAGGCATCAAAGGATATTTCCTCTAACAGACGCTCTAACACCGTATGTAAACGCCGGGCACCAATGTTTTCAGTGCGTTCATTCACCTGCCAGGCAATTTCCGCGATACGAGCCAAACCTTCCTGGGAAAACTTCAATGTCACGCCTTCGGTTGCCAACAAAGCGGAATACTGTTCGGTGAGCGATGCATCCGGCTCGGTCAGTATGCGGACAAAATCCTCCACCGTTAAAGCCGAGAGCTCTACCCGAATGGGGAAACGTCCCTGCAGTTCGGGGATCAGATCCGAGGGTTTGGCTAAATGAAACGCACCGGAAGCAATGAACAGTATATGGTCCGTTTTAACCATACCGTGCTTGGTACTGACCGTGGACCCTTCCACCAAAGGCAGCAGGTCCCGTTGCACGCCTTCGCGGGACACATCCGGGCCACTGCTCTCGCTACGGCGACAGATTTTGTCCATTTCATCCAAAAAAACAATACCATTTTGTTCTGCATTGGCGACGGCACGCAGTTTAATGTCTTCTTCATTAAGCATTTTTGCCGCTTCTTCATCCGTCAACAGCTTAAAGGCATCACTGATGCGTAATTTCCGGGTTTTAGTACGGCCGGAACCGATATTTTGAAACATACCCTGTAGCTGGTTGGTCATTTCTTCCATACCGGGCGGCGCCATAATCTCAACCCCTACGGGGTTTGCTGTTAATTCCACTTCCACTTCTTTGTCATCCAGCTCGCCTTCGCGCAGTTTCTTACGGAATTTTTGTCGTGTGGTGGATTGAGCCTCGGCGAAGGTTTCCGCTTCCGGAGCAAAACTCATGCTTCGAGCCGGAGGCAGTAAAATATCCAGTATGCGCTCTTCAGCGGCCTCTTCAGCACGATGACGTACTTTAGCCATCTCCGACTCACGACTCATTTTGATGGAAATATCCACCAGATCCCTTACTATAGATTCTACATCTCGCCCTACATAACCCACTTCGGTAAATTTAGTGGCTTCCACCTTAATGAATGGAGCATGAGCCAACTTGGCCAAACGTCTGGCGATTTCGGTTTTACCCACGCCAGTGGGCCCAATCATGAGTATATTTTTGGGCGTAATTTCCGATTTAAGGGCATCGTCCACCTGGCCACGACGCCAACGATTGCGCAAGGCAATGGCAACCGCTCTTTTGGCATCGGCCTGGCCAATAATGTGTTTATCCAGTTCCTGAACAATTTCCCGTGGGGTCATTTGCGACATAATAGAATTCTCGTCTTGTGCTGACTATTTACTAACTGATTTCCAGCTCTTCAATGGTGACATGTGTATTGGTAAACACGCAAATACTGGCAGCAATGGCCAAAGATTTCTGCACTATATCCAGAGCATCCATTTCTGTGTTCTCCAGCAAAGCTAAAGCGGCTGATTGGGCATAGGGCCCTCCGGAACCAATGGCGATAAGACTGTGCTCCGGTTCAATTACATCTCCGTTCCCGGAAATGATCAGGGAGGTAGTGTGGTCAGCCACGGCCAGTAAGGCCTCCAAGCGACGTAACATGCGATCTGTCCGCCAGTCTTTTGCCAATTCCACTGCGGAACGGGTCAAATGTCCGTGGTGTTTTTCCAGCTTCGCTTCAAAGCGTTCAAACAAGGTAAAGGCATCCGCCGTACCGCCTGCAAAACCGGCGATTACCTTGTCATGATACAAACGCCGCACCTTACGTGCGTTCCCCTTCATTATCGTGTTGCCCAAAGACACTTGCCCGTCACCACCGATGACGACCTTGTTACCCCGTCTCACACTAACGATGGTGGTTCCGTGATATTGTTCCACTTACTGGTCCTTTTTCTTTGCCGCTGCATTCTACCGCATCCTTAATACAATGGGTGGAATCGGCATGTTTTTCAATAGTCGCCGCTAAAAAACCATTTCCTGGCTATTTTTGTGGTTTATTTCGCCGAGTTTTGGCTCGCGGATGGGCTTGATCATAAATTTTGGCCAAATGCTGAAAATCCACATGAGTATAGATTTGAGTCGTTGATATATCGGCATGTCCCAACAATTCCTGTACTGCCCGCAAATCACCACTGGATTCCAGTAAATGACTGGCAAAGGAATGCCGCAAACGATGGGGATGCACCCGACTGTCTAAACCCTGGCGTTCACCCCAGGTTTTCATACGTTGCTGTACGCTGCGCTGTGAAATGCGTGTACCGCGCCTGCTCACAAACAGTGCCGGCTCGTCCCCATGCGCCCATTGCGCACGAACTTGCAGCCACTGCTGCAGGCTATTCAAAGCAAAACGCCCTAAAGGAACCAAACGGGTTTTTGAACCCTTACCCAGAACGGGTAATAAGGATTGCTGAAAATCCACACGGTCACAATTCAAACCCACCAGTTCCGATAAGCGCAAACCGGCGCCGTACATGAGCTCCATCATAGCCTGATCGCGCAACTCCACCACGCCGGCGGTCTCCAAATCCAATAATTGCACCATCTGATCCACATCCAATGGTAGGGGTAATTTGCGCCGGGCTTTGGGTGCACCGACTCCCACAGCCGGATTATGCTTTAGCACGCCTTCACGTTGCAGGTACGCAAAAAATTGTCGAATGGAAGAAAGCTCTCTTTGCAGACTGCGCCCTCCCAAACCGCAACGATGACGCCAAGCCACATAGGCCCGTACTTGGTGCGCGTCCAATTCCAGTAATGGCTTATTGTGTTGTTCGAGATAACCCAGCAACTGGTCCAAATCGCGACGGTAGCTACTCAAGGTATGTGGTGAAAACCTTTTTTGATGCTCTAGATAACTGATATAACGATCGAGAGCATCGAGAACAGCTGGAGTGTGGTGGCTCACACCAGTGTTACTTGCGCGCAAAACGCGCCAAGGTTTTGCCAATCAGCGATGACATTTGATTCAAATAGACCGTACCCATGCCGGCGTAGAAGCGGGTCGCGTCGTAGCTGCCAATGGCGAGAACGCCCACCGGTCGCTTGGCAACTAAGGGCAATAAAGCCATAGAGGCAATTTTTTCTGCGCGGCCTTTAAATAGAAATTCCCGTTGGCGATCGTTAAACCGCCCCACCATGGCGCCGCCGTCCTCCAACAATTTGGCAAACTGCGCTCGAAATTGTCTGGAGTCTACTCGGGTACAGGATGAAATATCGGCCAGTTGTTCATCCAGAATCAGCAGATTCACATCGTCTGCCAGAAAATCCTTACGCATGCTGTGTTGCAGCATTTCGGCCAATTGGTTGGCGGCCTGAACCTGAATCAGATCCAGGGTAAAACGGTAAACTTGGCGACTCAGTTTTTCATTGTCAGCGGCAATTTGCAGAAAATCATCTAATTGTTTTTGCAGGTGTTCATTTTTATCTCTCAATACAGCCACTTGACGTTCCACCAGAGAGACGGCACTGCCACTGACATGGGGAACGCTCAGCTCCGCCAACAACATGGTATTACGTTCAAAAAAATCCGGGTGCTGTCGTAAATAACTGACCACTTCTTTTTCTTGAACCGGTGACCGTTCTACATTTTGACTTGTCTGAATACTCATAACGATATCCGCCCTTCAAATACACTTTGCGCCGGCCCTGTCATCCATACAGGCTTCTCTTCAAACCCCCACTGTATTACCAAATCGCCGCCGGGTAAACTGACATTCACGACTTCATCCAGCAATCCCCATTTTCGGCCCAATACCACCGCAGCACAGGCGCCGGTACCACAGGCCAGGGTTTCTCCCACGCCACGCTCATAGACCCGCAATCGAATATGGTTTCGATCCAAAATCTGCATAAAACCCACATTGGTACGATTAGGAAAACGCTTATGGCTTTCTACAGCAGCGCCTACCTTTGCCACCGGTGCGGCATCAACGTCTTCCACGTGAATTACTGCATGGGGATTACCCATGGAAACAACCCCAATAGTAACACTATCCGGCATGGAAACCTCTCCCGGCTTGGTGGCCACCAAGGCAGTTTTTTGGGGGTTACGGTCACCCGACAAATCCGCTGACAATCCTAAAACATAGCGGTCTTTGCGCACCTGTGCAACAAAAGGCACATCATCCGGTTCGAACACGGGCATCCCCATATTGACTCTGACCTGCCCGTCTTCCTCCATATACAAGACAATGTTCCCGGATTTCGTTTGTACTTTCAGCTCTTTTTTATCGCTCAATCCTTTGTCATGAACAAATCGAGCGAAGCAGCGGGCACCGTTACCGCATTGCTCCACCTCCGCACCGTTACGGTTATAAATACGATATCTGAAATCCGTATTTTCCGCCTGCGTTGGGGCCACTATCAAAACCTGGTCACAACCAATACCCGTATGACGATCGGCGATCGCCCGCACCTGCTGCGTGGTTAAACTTATTTTCTGGTTGATAGCGTCAATGACAACGAAGTCATTACCCAAACCATGCATTTTGGTAAATTGTACTTCCATAATGGTAATTACGACCCCTCGTCTATCTATGCCAATCGCCTGACTTGCCGCCGCTTTTTGAGTGTAGACCGATTTCCTTCATCACCATGCCTTTGTCCACCGCCTTACACATGTCATATATGGTCAACAATCCAATGTTCACCGCAGTCAATGCTTCCATTTCCACACCGGTTTGTCCGCTGCAATGAACTGTGGCGATACAGCCCACCGCATGTTCATGTTCCAATAACTCAAATTCTACGGATACTTTGCTGATACTTAAGGGATGGCACAAGGGAATCAAGTCAGCGGTTTTTTTCGCTGCCATAATTGCTGCAATACGAGCCACCGCCAAGACGTCACCTTTTTTGTGGCCGCCACTGCGTACCAGCTCAAAAGTTTCGGCTTGCATGCAAATTTTTCCGCCCGCCACGGCTTGGCGTTGCGTTACCGCCTTATTTCCCACATCCACCATATGGGCTTTTCCGTCTTGATCAAAATGGGTTAATTTATTCATTTTACGCAACTTTTATCCTTAAACACCCAACGCGAATCATCCTGTGGTTAATAATTGCTTACAATCAACTATTATTGGTGAATAGTAGCAGGTATTGCAATGGCGGTTGTACGCAAATCCAAGGAACTTTTTGCCTGGCTCCGGTCACAATAGGATGAAGTTATAGTATATTTTGCACCAAAGTATCCAGTACGAATTCATTAACGGTAGAGGATGCATTATGGCTGTTACCGCAAAATTTTTCGCCAGTTTGCGTGAAACGCTGGACTTGGAACAGACTGTCGTCAATTGCACTGACGGCACTACGGTTGCCGATGTTTGGAAAAACGCCACCAAAGGCGCGGATATGCCACCCAATACCTTAATAGCGGTTAATATGGAGTATGTGGATACGGAATTTAATGTCAGCGACGGTGATGAAGTAGCATTTTTCCCGCCGGTCTCCGGCGGCTAAACATCTGCTGACCCGTACTTGACTAAAGCATATCCAAAATCGTTTACATCCCGGATATTGAGCCCTTGCGGTTAAACCTCTAACAATTGCGGTATCACGAAAATCCTGCGTTAATAACACACACAAGCAAAAGAGGCCTATGAAAATTGAGCTGAAGGAACAAACGTTTGACCCCTGGCAGGAACTGCAATCTTATCAGTCTGAGCTGGATAAACAGAAAGGCAAAATAGGCGCATGCTCCTTATTTGTAGGAACCATGCGTGACTTTAATGCCGGCGATGAGGTAAGTGCCATGTTTTTGGAGCACTACCCACAAATGACATTACAACACCTGGAAAAAATCGCGGCAGAAGCATCTCAACAGTGGTCATTGGAAAACGTGTTCATACAGCATCGTTTCGGGCATATTGACCCTGGTGACACTATCGTATTAATCGCCGCTTGGTCCGCGCACCGGGATGGAGCGTTTCAAGCCTGTCGATTTATTATTGAACAACTGAAAAAACGTGCGCCTTTTTGGAAAAAAGAAACTCTGTCCGATAGCAGCCGCCGTTGGGTCCAACAATAGCGAGGGGAAGCTCTCCCCGGGTGTTTCAGTAATTGAAAACAGCTTCTAATCATGAACCGTCACGTGGGGTTTGTTATAGGCCATGGAGTCATCCACCGGGACAACCCGAATTTCAAATTCCATTTTCTCCAGATCCCCCATGACGTAGGTCGGTGCTGCACCCACTCCCCCCACTGTCCCCGGATTAATCAACCAGGTTTTACCCTGTTTCACAGTATCCAATTCCTTGATTTCCGCTCGATGATCATGGCCACAACAAACCAGGTCCCAATCGCCGGTGGTGCCCATCGCATGAGCATAGTGGGGATAATGTACCAGGAAGATTTTTTTACCTACCAGCTCTAAACCGGCATCCTGACCGTAGAACTCAATCACACTATCCGGTTCTTGTGCCAATTTGGACATATTGTACAAATCGCCGGTGTTATTTCCGTGGATGACGTGTACCGGAAGTCCGTGCTTCTGTAACACCCTTAGTGTAGTAGGAGCTACAACGTCGCCACAGTGTAATACTGCCTCAGCGCCGGATTTTTTCGCATCCAATACCGCTTCGTCCAGCAAGCGGCGGTTATCATGACTGTCAGAAACTATGCATATTTTCATTTGGTACAACTTATATATAGCTAATTAGAAACAAGGCTTCTCCGGAGCCGCTTCAAAACGTGTAACCGCTTCAATTATCTCCTGTTTTGCCTCATCCACAGAGGCCCAACCCTCTATTTTTACCCATTTATTGGCTTCCAAATCCTTATAATGTTCAAAGAAATGAGCAATTTGCTCGATTAACAAGGCCGGTAAGTCCGAAAGCTGTTGAACGGAGCGGAAGGATACACACAATTTATCAATGGGAACCGCCAGAATCTTTGCATCTGTCCCCGATTCATCGGTCATTTTCAACATTCCCACCGGGCGACATCGAATCACAGAACCACTGATTAAAGGGTGAGGCGTGACAACCAAGACATCGGCCGGATCACCGTCTTCCGAGAGGGTGTGGGGAATATACCCGTAATTACAGGGGTAATACATGGCCGTGTTCATGAACCGGTCGACGAACATAGCACCGGTGTCTTTATCAACTTCGTATTTTACCGGGTCGCTGTGGGCCGGTATTTCAATAATTACATTTACCTCATTGGGAACATCTTTCCCGGAGGTCACTCTATCCAAATTCATCGGTAACTCCAGCTTATGAATTGATCAAATAGATGACTTAGAACAAGAACAATCAAAGAAAAGGCTTGCTTAAAGACTTTCTTGGGCAGTTTTAGTTGTGTGAACAATTGTACCCCAGTTATGATAGCGGAGCCTAGTTTTTTGTCCGAGAGGAGGCCTACCTTACAATAAGGCACTAGGCAGGGAGGGGGCCGGTCCGTTAATCCGGCTATTGCGCCAGCGGTTGAGGCAAACAACAACAACGCGGAGGAAGTATCAGTAATGAACACTGTATCACTTATACCGCCTATCCTGGGTTCACTTGGGTTGGCCATCGCCTTTATCATCTACATGTCTGTAAAAAAACATCCCGCGGGTGAAGGCAAGGTCGCAGAAATCGGAGACCAAATTCATCTTGGCGCCATGGTTTTTATGCGACGTGAATACACCATGCTGGCCCTATTTGCCAGCGTCCTTATCGTGTTATTGTTTTTCTCCCTGGGTACAGGAACGGCCATTTCATTTCTCGTAGGCGCATTGTGCTCCGCAGGCGCGGGTTACATCGGCATGTACACCGCCACCAAAGCCAATGTACGAACTACCACAGCTGCGCATACACAAGGTGCCGCTTCGGCACTAACGGTTGCGTTTTTTGGCGGTTCCATTATGGGAATGACTGTGGCCTCTTTCGGCTTACTGGGCCTGGGCGTATTGTATTTGTTTTTCGGTTCGTCCCCGGAAACCGCCCACGTCATTCATGGCTTTGGCATGGGTGCTTCCACCGTTGCCTTGTTTTCACGTGTAGGCGGCGGCATTTATACCAAGAGCGCTGACGTAGGCGCCGACTTGGTAGGAAAAATAGAGGCCGGCATCCCGGAAGACGACCCCCGCAACCCGGGTGTCATTGCCGATAACGTTGGTGACAACGTCGGCGATGTTGCCGGAATGGGTTCTGATATATTTGAGTCCTATTGCGGCTCTATCATTGCCACTATCGCCATTGCCTCTACCATGTCGGCAGCGCTTATTGCCAAACTGGGCGGCGACCAAGGCGCACTGATGTTTCTACCCTTAGCTTTGGCCTCCGCCGGTTTATTGTGTTCGGCCATTGGTATTTTTATGGTGAAAATGTTTTCCGCACAAGCGCCGGAAAAAGCTTTACGCACAGGAACCATTGGCGCCTCCATAATCTTTATCATCGTCGCCTACTTCGTGATAACGGCAACGGGTGTTTCACCCAAGGTTTGGGGAGCCGTTTTGGCAGGCAGCGTAGGCGGTATCATTATCGGCCTGGTAACGGAATATTACACCGCTTCCACACCCGTTAAAAATATTGCCAAATCCGGGGAAACCGGACCGGCCACTGTCATGATTACCGGCTTGGCTGTGGGCATGCAATCGGTGGTGCTACCGTTATTAACCATTGCCGCCATTATTTACATCTCCACTTCTTTGGTAGATCTCTACGGCGTGGGTATTGCCGCCGTTGGCATGCTGGCAACGGTAGGTATCACCATGGCCATTGATGCTTACGGTCCGGTGGCTGACAATGCCGGTGGCATTGCGGAGATGGCTGGACTGGGAGAAGATACGCGTAAAATTACCGACTCTTTGGATGAGTTAGGCAATACCACAGCCGCTATTGGCAAAGGCTTCGCCATCGGTGCTGCCGCACTAGCCGCATTGGCAATCATCGCAGCGTTCGTGGAAACCGTGTCCCACAACATTCAGGGCTTTGAGATCAAGCTCAACAACCCTGAAGTGTTAATGGGCATGTTCATCGGCGGCATCTTCCCGATGTTGGTCAGCTCCATGACCATGACGGCGGTTGGCGAAGCTGCTTTTGACATGATTAAAGAGATTCGACGCCAGTTCAAAGAAATCCCCGGATTATTGGAAGGCACCGGTAAACCGGACACCGCTCGCTGTGTTGATATAGCCACAACCGCCGCACTGAAAAAAATGATCCCACCGGGATTGATCGCGGTTATCGCCCCACCTCTGGTAGGATTCGGTATCGGTCCCGAAGCTTTGGGCGGTATGCTGGGTGGCGCACTGGTAGCCGGCGTGTTAATGGCCTTGATGATGGCGAATGCCGGTGGTGCCTGGGACAATGCTAAAAAGTTTGTTGAGAAAGGTAACTTGGGCGGCAAAGGCTCTGATGTTCATAAAGCCTGCGTTGTGGGCGACACGGTAGGTGATCCGTTTAAGGACACCTCGGGACCTGCTATGAATATTTTGATTAACGTGCTCGCCATTGTTAGCTTGGTTATTGCACCGTTATTAAAATAATTTATAACAAATAAGTAATAGCAATAAAAAACCCCTAACCCATCGGGTTAGGGGTTTTCTGTTTGCGGCTCTCCGTAGAGAACAAATCGAACTTATTTAATGGTGAAGCTCTTCTTGATCTTCTTGGGTACCGCCACATTTTTCAAAGTTACATACTGAGGCAAGCCGTTTTTATAGGGTGGATAATCTTCCCCTTTGATTAGGGGCGACAAATACTCACGACATTGCTCGGTAATGTGAAACCCGTCACGCGATATAAAGTTCTTCGGCATCATTTTCTCAACATTGGCCACATCGGACAATTTGGCTTCACCCACCGACCATTTATACGGCTTATTGGATTTACGTACGATAGTCGGCATGACCGCCGTTTTACCCTTCAATGCAAACTCAACCGCTGCCTTACCCATGGCGTAGGCTTGATCCACGTCGGTTTTCGATGCAATGTGACGCGCAGCACGCTGCAGATAGTCAGCAACCGCCCAATGATACTTATACCCAAGATTGGATTTGATCAGTTCCGCTATCACAGGGGCTACCCCACCCAGTTGAGCATGACCAAAGGCATCACGAACACCGGTTTCTGCCAGGAACACTCCTTCTTTATTGCGCACACCTTCGGAAACTACGATGGTGCAATAACCGTATTTTTTAACACAGGAATCCACTTTTTTAAGAAATTTAGCCTCATCGAACTCGACTTCGGGAAATAAAATGATATGAGGCGCATCGCCTTCTTTTTCAGTAGCCAAGCCTCCTGCTGCTGCAATCCAACCGGCGTGACGCCCCATGACTTCCATCACAAAAATCTTGGTAGACGTTTTGGCCATGGATGCCACATCAAACGCGGCCTCGCGAATGGACACAGCCACGTATTTGGCGACTGAACCAAAACCGGGACAGTTGTCTGTGATCGGCAGGTCATTGTCTACGGTTTTGGGTATGCCGATGCAGGTAATGGGATACCCCATTTGCTCGCCCAGTTGCGAGACCTTATTGGCAGTGTCCTGAGAATCTCCGCCTCCGTTATAGAAAAAATAACCGATATTGTGTGCCTCAAAAACTTCTATGAGACGCTCATACTCGGCTTTGTTTTCGTCCAGTCCTTTTAACTTATACCGGCACGACCCAAATGCACCGGACGGAGTATGACGTAAGGCCGCTATTGCTTTAGCCGACTCCTTGCTGGTATCGATCAAATCTTCCGTTAAAGCACCAATGATTCCGTTGCGACCGGCGTACACTTTACCGATTTTGTCTTTATGTTTTCGCGCAGTTTCTATGACACCGCATGCGCTGGCATTAATTACGGCTGTCACGCCTCCCGATTGAGCATAAAAAGCATTTTTCTTCGCCATGATAACTCCTCCACACTCTTATATTTTATTTCCAGAACCCAGAGAACCTCTGACTAATTCCGTGAACAAAATCAATAAAAAAATAGAATCACCAAGCTTTGCTGAAAACTTGGAAATAGTCGATATCCCCTGTGCTTTCCCCAACCGGAAAATTCTATTCTCATATCTGCTCATCCAGGAGTTAATTAGAGGTTCCCAGATCAAAATCAATCTTTTCCATTTATACTTCGCTATTGCCTTTCTCAAATACCTGTTGTCGCGTGCGAACTCCGATTTTCGAAAGACGCCGGCCTCATCTAAACGAAAAGACTCAATTTTGAGTTAGGTTCTAGTCAAATTATTTTGTTTTAGATAGACCGAAAATCAATTTTTGTTTTGTTTGAGGCATCAAACACCAAAAAATTAACTGGTAGCTCCTGCTAAACTGTAAAAATCCGGGAGTTGTAGTACTCCAAAGCGCAATAATACCGTTTTTTCTTCTCTCATGTGTTATATTTTTTTATTATTTACTAAAATATTTGTTGATTTACTACTGACTTTTTATTAACTTCCAACTATTTTTAGAAAAATAGTTTAAAAAGTTACAAAATTGGTTTGTAAGATGCATTGCAAAGCAACAAGGAATTACCCGTAAGCAAGGACAGATTCAGCCGTATCGCAGTATGCATTATTAAGCAGCGCAACCATCCAACATAGAAAGGTTAGATGGGAAGGACATCCAAACGTATCACGGCAGGTTCTACCGTTGGAAGATCGAAGATTCGAAGACTGAAGAACACGACGCTGGTATCAGGATTTCTGACGAAGTTTGGCAAAGCAGTTAACACTTACTGATAAACGAGAACAGCGGTCAAGGAAAAGAGGTAGCCTCAATGCGAATTGTACTGGTTGGTGCGCCAGGATCGGGCAAAGGCACGCAGGCGCAAATGCTGGTTGATAAATACAGGATCCCTCAAATATCCACGGGCGATCTGTTACGCGCTGCTGTTAAAGCGGAAACCCACTTGGGAAAATTAGCCAAGGCTGCAATGGATGCCGGCCAATTGGTCTCTGACCAAATTGTTTTGGATATGATTAAGGAGCGATTGGATCAGGCGGATACTCATAGAGGGTTTGTCCTCGACGGTTTTCCACGCAACCTAACCCAGGCATATGCATTGGATGAAATGTTAAACTCCATTGGTAAACCATTGCAGGGTGTTATTCTTATAGACGTGGACTACGATTTACTGATACAAAGAATAACGGGACGTCGAACCTGCTCTACATGCAATCAGGTTTACAATATTTATACATCACCATCCAAACTGGAAGATCATTGCGACAAGTGTGGTGGTAACTTACATCATCGCGGAGACGATAACGAGGAAACCATATCCAATCGTCTGCGCGTGTACGAAACCCAGACCTCGCCATTGATTGCTCACTATGGGGAACAAGGCAAGCTCTATAGTGTGCAAGGAAAGGGTGAAATTGATGAGATTTATGACAGCTTGTGTAACGTCATCACATCAATTGAAGTAAAGGAGGCGCAAAAAAAGAAGGCAACAACGGCAATTAAGTCTGCATTGAATGAAATAATGCAGGAAAATGATATAAAAACAGAAAAAACCAAAGAAAAAACTAAAGAAAGTGTAGTAACTTCCGAAAAGAAGGCAAAAGAAACACATAATCAATCTGGTTCTATTGCCAATAAGGAGGCCACAATCATGGCAGCAAAACCCAAGAGAGCAAAAGCAGCGGTTAAAAAGAAAGCCGCACCTAAGAAGAAAGTAGCTAAGAAGAAAGTAGCTAAGAAGAAGGTAGCCAAGAAAAAGGTTGCCAAAAAGAAGGTAGCCAAGAAAAAGGTTGCCAAAAAGAAGGTAGCCAAGAAAAAGGTTGCCAAAAAGAAGGTAGCCAAGAAAAAGGTTGCCAAAAAGAAAGTCGCCAAGAAAAAGGCTACCAAAAAGAGAGCAGCCAAGAAAAAGGCTGCAGTTACACCATAAGCAGCAAAATTAGCCGGATCGACGGTCCCTTACCCCTTCTGTCACCCTGCAAAGGAGCCAAAAGGGGCCAGGAAACCGAAAAACCGGTAGTTCAGAAGCTAAGGGCGCACAAATGTGCGCCCTTTTTTACTTTCAGCACTTTTTTACACTCCTGCGCTCCTATAAAATCCCAGTATTGAATTGAACGATCTGGCGTAGTGCCAAAAATTGGCATCCCCAAAAAGCAATCCAGGAGAGAATCTTGTCCAGCATTGATACCGGCAAACGAAAAATGCCCATGAGCCGCATGCGCCGCATGCGCCGCGACGACTTCAGTCGTCGCCTGATGCGCGAATCCGTGCTAACAGCAGACGACCTCATATATCCCATATTTGTCATCGAAGGCAAAAATCAACGCCAAGCCGTACAATCCATGCCAGGTGTTGAAAGGGTTTCCATCGATCAGTTACTTAAAGAGGCGGAACAAATTGTCGAATTGGGGATTCCGGCCGTTGCCCTGTTTCCTGTTACCGAAGCGGACAAGAAGTCCGAGTTGGCGGAAGAAGCCTTTAACCCGGAAGGTTTGGCACAACAGGCAGTTCGAGCATTGAAGCAGGCATTCCCTTCTTTGGGCGTAATCACTGATGTCGCCTTGGACCCTTTCACCACCCATGGCCAGGACGGCTTGATCGATGCGTCCGGTTATGTACTGAATGACGAGACGGTGAATGTTTTGGTAAAGCAAGCCGTATCACACGCCGAAGCAGGAGCCGATGTCGTGGCTCCATCCGATATGATGGATGGTCGCGTCGGCGCAATTCGCCAGGCGCTGGAAGCAGCCGGACATATTCATACACGAATTTTGGCCTACTCTGCCAAATATGCTTCCAACTATTATGGCCCCTTCCGCGATGCGGTAGGATCAGCAGGCAATTTGGGCAGCGGTAACAAGTATACCTATCAAATGGACCCCGCCAACAGTAATGAAGCTTTAGCCGAAGTGGCACTGGATTTGGCCGAAGGGGCCGATATGGTAATGGTGAAACCCGGAATGCCCTATTTGGATATTGTTTACCGGGTCAAACAGCAATTTGGCGTACCTACCTATGTTTACCAGGTGAGCGGGGAGTACGCGATGATTATGGCAGCCGTACAAAACGGGTGGCTCAATGAACGTGCGGTTATCCTGGAGGCTTTGTTAGGCTTCAAACGTGCCGGCGCGGATGGAATCTTGACCTACTTCGCAAAAACCGCTGCCCAATGGTTACGACAAGGCGATTAAACAGCCGGTTAATCCCATCTCATGTCATCCTTATTTGATTTTGAACCTAAAGTGGATGCCTATGGCGTCATGGGCAATCCCATTGCTCACAGCAAATCGCCGCAAATCCACCAAAGTTTTGCTGCTCAAACCCAGCAATCCATTAGCTATGATGCGATCTTAGTGGACCCGGGCGGTTTACCCCAAGCGGTAGGTAATTTTGTCGCCAACGGCGGTAAAGGCTTAAACATCACCGTACCGTTTAAGAAAGATGCCTGGAACCTGGTAGACACACTGTCCGAGCGCGCCCGTCTGGCCGGAGCCGTTAATACCATCGCAGTACAAGAGGATAAGACTTTATTTGGCGACAATACAGATGGCATCGGTCTGATTCGCGACCTCAGCAACAACCATAACGTTACGCTGCAGGGAAAGCGTATACTTCTAGTTGGCGCCGGTGGTGCTGCCCGGGGGGTTTTAGGACCCTTACTGGATGGCAAACCGGAACAGTTAACACTATGCAATCGTACTTTGAAAACGGCGCAGGAATTATTACTGGACTTCTCTGAACCGGCTAACTGCACAGCCTGCACTTTTGATTCGCTGCCACCCCAACCTTATGACGTGCTCATCAACGCCACATCAGCCAGTCTTCAAGGCGAGGCGCCACCTCTTGCCAATACGGCACTGCATCAAAACAGTGTTTGTTACGATATGATGTATGGCGCTCAACCGACGCCGTTCATGCTTTGGGCACAACAACGCGGCGCAGGATACATCAGCGATGGTTTGGGTATGTTGGTGGAACAAGCCGCCGAATCTTTTTATATCTGGCGCAAGGTTCGCCCGGACAGCCAAATTGTTATTCATAATTTGCGGAACCGTCTGCAAACAGCCGGCTAGGCCGGGCGCCCAGCTCAAGCAAAAAAATCTTTATTGGGTTCTTTCTCTATGGTGGGTTGACGCCGCTCGATCAATCGTCGCTCCATCCCTGACCAGTCTTTTTTTCGCCAATCCAAGCCGCGGCGATCGTTATGATAGGCACGAATTGTGAACTCTCTCACACACAATTGATGTCCGCGACAATCGGTCTTATCCAAGCGCTGCAACAGACGCTTGGCCATCGCTTCCGGTTCTATGAGCACTTGGCCATGACGTACGATACCGGTATCTGAAATTTTATCGAAAACACAAAACTCGGATCGTTTAACTTGATCACTCTTAAACAACACCTGTCGGGCGGATTCCTTAAATCCCTTTGGTGACAACATACGCTCAACCATGCGCCTTAACTCAAATTCACTAAAGGTCCGTGGCAAATTGCCAACAAAAATATACATCATATCTTCCCCCAAACCCTCTGCATCAAACTTTTTTCAAAGCTTCTTCAAACCTCGACATCAACTCTGTATCAACACCGTCCGGCGCCCCTCACAGATATTATAAATATTTGTTTTTTAAGTCGATGTAGTGTTTCGCCGAGTAATCAATCCAATTGCGCTCAGACTCGGTCAGCAGTCGCACCTTCTTAACCGGCGTTCCCAAATAGAGGTAACCGCTCTCCAGCTCCTTCCCCGGTGACACCAGACTACCGGCTCCCACCAACACATAAGGTTCTACCACAGCGCCGTCCATAATCGTGGCGCCCATACCGATAAGGCAGTTATCGCCAATACTACAACCGTGCAAAATGACTTTATGGCCAACAGTGACGTTCGCGCCGATTTGCAGGGAGTAACCGTCGGGTTTTTCCGTATAGGGGTGGGTCACGTGCAACACGGAACCATCTTGAACATTGGTACCGGAGCCAATACGAATGTGATTCACATCCCCGCGAATAACCGTTAACGGCCATACCGATGCGTCCGCCCCTAAGACCACATCGCCGATAACCACGGCTGACTCATCCACATAGGCTTTCGCACCCAACTCCGGGGCAAACTGTTGAAATGATCGAATTGCCATAAATTAATCCTACTTAAAGTCGGTTCAGCGCATGGTTACCAATTCTTCGGCGCTGGTGGGATGAATTGCGACTGTATTATCGAAATCTTTTTTGCAGGCCCCCATTTTTATCGCGACGGCAAAGCCCTGCAACATTTCATCTGCACCGGTTCCGATAATGTGACAACCCACCACTTTTTCCTCCGCACCTACCGTTACTAACTTCATGGCGGTTTTGGGTTGGTAGGGGGTAAAAGCATAAGCCATGGGTGTAAATGCCGTTTGATACACTTTTACTGCATCACCGTATTGCTCACGCGCCTTGGTCTCACTTAGTCCCACCGTACCAATGGGTGGATGACTGAATATCACACTGGGAATATTTTCATAGTTCAAGTGCCGATCCTGCTGTCCATTAAACAAGCGATCTGCAAGACGCCGCCCGGCAGCAATAGCCACCGGAGTCAAAGGTACTCGACCGGTCACATCTCCTAAAGCGTATACATTGGCAATATTGGTATTTTGAAAATCATCCACCACAATATGCCCCACTGCGTCGGTTTTGATACCCACTTGATCCAGACCCAGGCCCTCAATGTTAGGATTGCGACCAATGGCCCAGATAACACAATCAAAGTCACTATGAATCGCACCATTTTGATCCTGCACTTGTATCCCGCCGGCGCTTTGTTCCAAACGGACAACCTGGGTTTGGGTCAGGACGTGGATGTGGTTGTGCAACATTTCCTGCATCAGCACATCACCCAACATGGGATCGAAATGACTCAGGCAATGTTCGCCACGTACCAATAAAGTGACATCCGAGCCCAAAGCATGCAACACGCCGCTGAGCTCAACCGCAATAAAGCCCGATCCGATAACCGCGACTTTTTTCGGTAGTTCAGTGAGCGCGAAAAAACCATCGGAGGTCATCCCCAGCCCCGCTCCGGGCACATCGGGTACGGCAGGCGTGCCACCGGGCGCAATCACCAGATGTTTGGCGCTGTACTCGGTACCATTCACTTCCACGGTATTGGAACTGAGCAGGCGTGCTTGGCCTTTAATTTCCGTAATACCCAATTTTTGCAAATAGCCGTCATACCATTGGTTGATGCCGCTGATATAATTTTCACGCGCGTTAACCAAGGTTTGCCAATTGAAACTGTTGAGCGATACATCAAATCCGTAAGCGGGCGCTTGTGCAATGGCCAAGGCCGTTTCGGCACCATACCACATGACTTTTTTAGGAACACAACCCACGTTGACACAAGTACCGCCCATTTTACCGCTTTCCACAATAGCGCAACGGGCGCCGTACTCGGCAGCACGCTCCGCTACGGACAGACCGCCACTACCACCGCCGATGGCAATTAAATCGAATTCCTGTTTAGTCAATCTATTACCTTATGAATCTTATGTGAATGATAGAAATTAGTGAAAAATTGTCTGGTTTTCACCGGGGTTTGGCGCCCGATTTCACCACAAAATCAATCGCATGGAACACTCAAAAATTATTTTAAATTATATTTATTATCATGGGCTTACATAAGACACTGCGATTGTGTATTATTACTTCAGTATAATCCCGGTTACCTTATTTTAAGTAGAATACCACGCTTCGATTTAAAAAATGAAACTCTATTCGCTGTTACTCTTATTGCCGGTTTTAGCCGGGTGTGTGCCGGATCTTGAACCTCGATCCAATCTCCTGGAAAGCAGCCGTGGAAGTACGGCTGCCAATGACGCCCATACTTCTTCCGTTTCCGGCACCTCTTGCAGTCAAGCCTCATGCCATGATGGCATTGATGCTGCGGCTTTCACCCTTTCGGGTACTCTGTATAGCTACACAAACCTAAATGCCACACTAAACAATGCGGCCATAGAATTATATTCCGAACCTCATGGCAGCGGAGAACTCCTGGCCAGTATTGATGTAGACGATAACGGCAATTTTTACAGCAACCGTACCTTTACCGGTAACGGTGTGGAATATTATCCCGTTGTTTACGATCGATCCCTTGCCAAGCGATCCTATAAACCCATACCTTCAGCCCCGTTAAATGCCAGCACGCTTCAATGCAACAGTTGTCACGGCAACGCAGTTAGCGCCACAGACGCAAATGGTCAAATCATTGCCACCCCAACGGTTGCCCGATTGAACAATGGGAATTTTAGCAATACCTACTTCAGCGGCAGTTGCGCAACGTGTAATATTCAAGGCACGGTACTCAACGCCGGACCCCGAACCTATGTTGCTATCGGTTTTTATAACAGAGCCTGGAATACCATCGGCAACTATAATTACGACCTACATCTGGCAGGCGTAGTTGAAACCACCGCTCTGGGCGATTTTTACAGCTCCAACCTGCTACCGCCGACATGGTACGGCCTGATAGCATCATATGACAGCACCGTAAAACTTACCGCCACGTATGTGGGCCAGGGATCCATCCCCTACCGAGCTCATTCAGCGACTGACCGCGTGTGCTCCAATTGCCATGGATCGTCCGCACCGGCATTGAATGCCAATTCGTTAATCCCCGTACCAAACTAACCCCTTCCAGGAATTAATCAGAGCTTCCTTAAATTTAGTACCATACCAACGGCCCTTCCTGCATCAATGCCAACTGCTCCCGCAAGGCCAGGATTTGTTCTTCCCAGTAACGGTTGCCGGCGAACCAGGGAAAATTGATGGGAAAGCTGGGGTCCTGCCAACGTCGCGCCAGCCAAGCCGAATAGTTAATCATACGTAAGGTACGCAAGGGTTCTATGAGCGCCACCTCAGAGGGATTGAAGTCACTAAACTCAGTGTACCCCCCCAGGACATGGGATAACTGTTGTGTCATTTGCTCCCGCTCACCCGATAACAACATCCATAAATCCTGGATTGCCGGTCCACTGCGGGCATCGTCAAAATCCACAAAATGAGGACCGTCACTGGTCCATAAAATGTTACCCGGGTGACAATCACCGTGAATGCGCAGCTGTGCCACAACGCCTGCTGCATCAAATCCGGCCTGCACCTGCGCCAACACATCCCGCACCAGGCTGGTATACGCCTCGCGCAATTCCGCCGGGATAAATGTAGTTGCTAATAAAAACTCTACCGCGTCATGACCATAGGTTTGTATATCCAAGCGGGGACGATGTTGAAACGGCCTTAAACGACCCAAATTATGGATCCGGGCAATAAAGCGGCCCATCCAGCGTAAATTTTGCTCACTATCCAACTCGGGCCAGCGACCGGCTCTGCGCGGATATAGGGAAAAACGAAATCCATGGGACATGTGTAGGGTTTCACCATCCCACCGCAAAGGCGCCACTACCGGCAACTCTGCTTCTGCCAGAGTGATGGTAAAATTGTGCTCTTCAATAATGGCGGCATCGCTCCAACGTCCCGGACGGTAAAACTTGGCGACCAAGGGTGTCCCGTCTTCCACGCCCACCTGATAGACACGGTTTTCATAGCTGTTTAAGGCTAATAAACGACCATCACACTGCACCCCCATGGTTTCCACCGCGTCCAACACCACTTCCGGTGTCAATTGCTCATAAGGATGTTCATTGTGGGTTTTACCCACGTCGGGAGCATCGGCTGAACCTAAATGGTTTGAATTGTCTAAACTATCTCGCGGATCATCCTGCAAAGGAGTCCTCCCTGTGTTGAATATTGGGACGCATATTGCATAATACCGGGCTACCGGCTTTTACAAAACCTGTCTGACTCGCAGCTGTTGAAAAAGAATTATAGGATTACTCATGAAAAACCCCCTGTTGGAATATCCGCCGCTACCCGCCTTCACACGCATTAAACCGGAACATGTGGAAGCGGCAGTAGACCAGGTACTGACGCAAAATCGAGAAGCCATCGCTACTTTACTACAACAAGACGAGCATAGTTGGGAATCATTGATACAACCCCTGGAACAAATACAGGACCGTCTGCACAAAACTTGGTCGCCGGTGAGCCATCTAAACTCGGTCATGAACAATGAAGCCTTGCGTGATGCTCACAATGCCTGCCTCCCCAAATTGAGCCAGTATGCCACGGAGCTGGGGCAAAATACCGCCTTGTTTCAGGCCTACCAGCGTTTGCATGACAGTGACACATTCTCACAATTGAGCCAAGCTCAACAAAAAGTTATTAATGACGCCCTTAGGGATTTTCGATTGTCCGGTGTGGATTTGCCCGAGACAGAAAAAAATCGTTTCAAAGAAATTCAGCAACAGCTATCTACACTAAAATCCCAATTTTCTGACAATGTTTTGGATGCCACTCAAGCCTGGTCTTTTCACACGGAACAAGAGTCTGATTTGGCCGGATTACCGCCTTCCGCCATCGACATGGCGGCACAAACCGCGCAAAGCCGAAATCAAAGGGGTTGGGTTTTTAACCTGGAATTTCCTTCTTACTTTGCCATTATGACCTATGCCGACCGGCGTGAACTGCGACAACAAATATATAAAGCTTATGTCACCCGTGCATCGGACCAAGGTCCAAACGCAGGACAGTTCGACAACAGTCGGATCATGCAACAAATTTTAGAGCTGCGCACACAAAAAGCCCATCTCCTGGGCTATGCCAATTATGCCGAGCTGTCGCTGGCTACCAAAATGGCACCGGACACCCAATCGGTATTGGATTTTCTCAGTGATCTGGCCAAACGCTCCAGACCCATCGCCGAACAGGATTTACACCAGCTACAGGATTTCGCGACACAAGAAATGCAATTGTCGAGTTTGGAACCCTGGGACATTATGTACCTCTCGGAAAAATTGCGCCAAAAACGCTACAACGTCAGCCAAGAAGATCTCAAACCCTACTTTCCCGAACCACAGGTGGTTCAAGGTATGTTTGCAGTGGTGCACAAACTGTACGGTTTAAGCATCGAGGAACGCCATGACGTCGACACTTGGCATGAGCAAGTACGGTTCTTTGATGTAAAAGACCCAATAGGCCAACTTCGGGGCCGCTTCTATATGGACCTCTATGCGCGTGCAAACAAACGCGGTGGCGCCTGGATGGATGAATGCGCTTCCCGGTTTAAAACCAAGGATGGCATACAAACACCGGTCGCCTTTATCACCTGCAATTTTACCCCACCCAGCGGTGGCAAACCGGCCCTACTGACGCATTCTGAACTCACCACTTTGTTTCATGAATTTGGCCATGGCTTACATCATATGTTGACCCAAATCGACTGCATGGATGCGTCCGGCATTAACGGAGTGCCCTGGGATGCTGTAGAACTGCCCAGTCAGTTTATGGAAAACTGGTGCTGGGAAAAGGAATCTCTAAATCTCATAGCACGCCATTACGAAAGCGGTGAGCCTCTGCCCGACTCGCTGTTCGACAAACTGCTACAGGCTAAAAATTTTCAAAGTGCCATGCAAATGGTGCGGCAGTTGGAATTTGCCCTGTTTGATTTTCGCTTACACCTGGAATTCGACCCTCAACAGCCGGATCAAATACAAAACCTGCTGAATCAGGTTCGACGCGAGGTCGCAGTAATCCGGCACAGTGACTATAATCGGTTCCAACACGGTTTTTCACACATATTTGCCGGAGGTTACGCCGCCGGTTATTACAGCTACAAATGGGCCGAAGTACTCTCTGCGGATGCCTTTTCCAAATTTGAGGAGGACGGTATTTTTAACCGAGACACCGGCCAGGCTTTTCTACACAGCATCCTGGAACAAGGCGGATCTGCCGAACCCATGGAACTTTTTAAACAATTTCGAGGCAGAGAACCTTCTGTGGATGCTTTATTGCGTCACAGCGGCATAACTGCCTGAACCCATTTACTGCTTGAACGACGGAGCCCGAAATATGTTATATCGCTTATGGTTGTTGCTTTTCATTTCCAGCGCGTGGAGCAGCCTGGTATTTGCGCAAACCACCTTCATAAAAGATCTGTTGAATGTTCAAGTCTATTCCGAACAACCCACCGGAAGTATTCCCAACGGCGAAGCAGTCACTACCCTACCCAGCGGTACGGCCGTGGAAGTACTCATGACCGATGGAAAATACAGCAAAATCAGCCACAAGGATAAGGAGGGGTGGGTGGAAACCGCCATGCTTACCACAGCAAAACCTCAAAAAGTTCGCTACTTACAGTTGTTGGCCAAATTTAAAGCCGTAAGCGAAGAACTGGAAGCGGCAAAAGCAAAACTGGGCCCCGAAACCGATACCAAAAAAGAAGTCCAGGCCTTGGGCAAGCTGCATAAAGAATTGGAAAAAGCCAGAGCCAGAATTGTAGAACTGGAACAGGCAAAAACAACCGTTGAAAACAGCCCTGCCGCCGCCGCAAACTCTGCGGACAGTGCAACAGAAAACCCGACTGAAAACCCAACCCCGGCCCAACCGCAACCCACGTCTGCAGCCATGCCCCCTATACCTGCTGTTTGGGCCGGTGCCGGCATGGTATTGTGTCTGATTCTGGGCCTGTATTTGGGCTACTCCTACCTGGACAACAGAATCAGCAAGCGCCACGGCGGTGTGCGCATTCGCTGATCCCTGATTGCCGCAGCCCACTCCTGCGCGGAACCGCCTGGCCGCCAAGTGCCTAAAGCCAAAGGCGACGTTTCCTGGTATGCTTTTGCGCTCCTATTAGCTGCGGAAACATAAGGGCGGATGAAATATAAAGACCTGCGCGACTTCATACAGCAACTGGAAAAAACCGGACAACTGAAACGGATTCAGGCTGAGGTGGACCCCTATTTGGAAATCACCGAAATCTGCGACCGTACTCTACGAGCCGGCGGCCCGGCCCTGTTGTTCGAAAATGTCAAAAACAGCAATTACCCCTTGTTGGGAAACTTATTTGGCACTGTGGAACGGGTGGCCCAAGGCATGGGCGAGGAATCGGTAACCGCATTAAGGGAAGTGGGTCAACTGTTGGCCTTTCTCAAAGAACCCGAACCGCCCAAAGGCGTAAAAGACGCCTGGGAAAAACTACCGATATATAAGCAGGTGCTCAATATGGCACCCAAAGTAGTCCGCAATGCACCTTGCCAGGAAAAAGTTCTGGAAGGTCAATCGGTTGATCTGTCACAGCTACCGGTTCAAACCTGCTGGCCGGAAGACGCCGCCCCCTTGATCACTTGGGCCTTAGTGGTTACTAAAGGGCCTTACAAAGAACGTCAAAATATGGGTATCTACCGCCAACAAGTCATAGGCCCCAACAAGGTAATCATGCGTTGGCTGTCCCATCGAGGCGGTGCTTTAGATTACCGCGAATGGTGCGAAGCCCATCCCGGGGAACCCTTTCCCGTGGCAGTGGCACTGGGCGCCGACCCCGCTACGATTTTGGCTGCGGTGACGCCCATTCCTGACACGCTCTCCGAGTATGCCTTCGCCGGCTTATTGCGCGGATCAAAAACCGAAGTAACTCAATGCCTTGGCTCTGATTTGCAGATCCCGGCCAGCGCCGAATTTGTACTGGAAGGTTATATTTATCCGGGCGAAACCGCGGATGAAGGTCCATTTGGTGATCATACCGGTTACTATAATGAAGTGGATCGATTCCCGGTCTTCACTATCGAACGCATTACCCAGCGCAAAGACCCTATCTACCACAGCACCTATACCGGCAGGCCACCGGATGAACCGGCTATTCTGGGATTGGCCCTGAATGAGGTGTTTGTCCCCATACTGCAAAAACAATTTCCGGAAATCATGGACTTTTATCTACCCCCGGAAGGTTGTTCCTACCGAGTGGCCGTGGTCAGCATGAAAAAACAATATGCCGGACACGCCAAACGGGTCATGATGGGAGTTTGGTCATTTTTAAGACAGTTTATGTACACTAAATTCGTCATTGTAGTAGACCAGGATATAAACGCGCGTAATTGGCAGGATGTGATCTGGGCTATGAGCACACGTATGGATCCGGGCCGAGACACCACCATCGTGGATAACACCCCCATCGACTACCTGGATTTCGCCTCACCTGTTTCGGGATTAGGTTCCAAAATGGGCTTTGATGCCACCAATAAATGGCCTGGGGAAACTCAGCGGGAGTGGGGCCGCCCCATTTGCATGAGCGAAACGGTCAAAAAACGCGTGGATGAAATCTGGGATTCTTTGGACATATTCGATTGAAACACCGAAGTTGCAGACGATACGGCTTATAGATGATGCTAAACCTCTGATAAAGGACACATAACCGAGACATTTGTTTTTCGAATCTCTATAATCAAACAATAACAATATAACTGCCAAGGGTTACAAAGGAGCAAAAATGCGCACAATCATGGTTTTAAACGCCAAGGGTGGATGCGGTAAAAGCACCATAGCCACCAATCTGGCGAGTTATTTCGCGGTTAGTGGCAAATCGACAGTATTGGTGGACTTTGATCCACAACAATCCAGCTTGGAATGGCTCAATGCTAGAGATCCCAAACGCCCCGAAATTCAAGGCATAGACGGAACAGCTGAGCAAGTGCGTGTTTCCAAAAAAAGCGATGTGGTCATTTTTGATGTCCCCGCCGTAACCCACGGAAAAGAACTGGCCAGCTTTGTAAAACGCGTGGAGACCATTGTCATGCCGGTATTGCCGTCACCGCTGGACATCCGTGCAGCCGCCAAGTTTGTTCAGGAATTACGCGCTTTAAGCAAAGTGGAACGCAACGAAGTAAAAATCGCGCTCGTGGCCAACCGTGTCAGGGAAAATACCGTGGTTTACCACAAGCTGTCTGTCTTTCTGAAAAGCTTGAAAATACCATTTATCGCCAGCTTGCGTGACACGCAAAATTATATTCGCGCCGCTGACCGAGGCTTGGGCATTTTTGAAATGGCACCTTCGGCTGTGCAGATGGATTTGGACCAGTGGGGCCCCCTCATCAAATGGGTTAACAGCAAACGTAGCCTGCCCTAACACCAACCGCGGAAACCAAATATGCGCTACTCAAGGCTTAGAAACATTACCACTATGTTGTTACTGGTTTTGGGTAGCGCCTGCACCCCATCGCACCAGGCTATGGTAAAGCCCGCGGACTTTACCCAAAGTCAATGGATTCGCCATACCACGGTGCCTGGACAATTCGAAGAAGTGAAGTCCTTTTTGGAATTGGCCATCACGGATAGAGGCATCAAGATCAACAATGTCTCACACATCGCCGAAATGCTCAAACGTACCGGTGCGGAAGTGGGTGACGAAACATCGCTCTACAGTCACGGTCAGGCTATAGAATTTTGCAGCGCAACCATTTCTCGCGCCATGATGAAAAGCAATGCGCACTACATTTCGCTGTGCCCCTACATTATATTTATTTACGAACTACCACAGCAGCCCGGCACCATACACTTATCCTACCGCAACCTACTGGTAATCGATGCAAACGACCCGACACTACAAGCCGTAGACCAGCTACTGCAGGATATTGTCTCCGAGTTAAAACAGTGAAACTTAACAGGCTCGACTTGTAACTTACTCCACTCGGTAGCCCTCGTAATCTCAAACAACTATATTCCCGCGCCAATTTGTCAGCAACTGATATAAACACAAAGCCCAAGCTCTGCTACACTGGGCGACTCTACCGGACGACTGTTTTTTATAAAGTTCAAACATGAAAAGTTTTAGCGAACGTTTAAAGCTTGGAAGCAAATTTTCCGCCCTCTTCGCCCTGCAACTCTGCCTTGCAGCCGGATTGCTGTCGTGCACCCAGAGCGACCACTTCATCCCCCAAGGCATCAGCGGTAGCGTCGCTATTGTTCCCGGCACGGAATCGGACTCAGACATCAACAATCCCGATACCACACCCACGAGCAATAATTCCTTAAATAACGTCCAGTCCATCGGCAACCCGGTACAACTGGGAGGATTTGTCCAGGCATCATCGGATCCACATGATTACTTTTACGTTCATCTGGCACAAAATCAGTTAATTCGCCTGAGCACAGATCCCGGACCCGCAACCGTTACATTGCGCCTGCTCAACATCGCCGGCAGCGCAGTCGCCAGTGACAGCAATGCGACTTATTTAAGTACCCTAAGTGTCACCGCCCCCGCCTCCGGCGACTATTACATCCACGTTCTAGCAAATTCAGGCTCACACAATTATGTCCTCTCGGTAGGTACAGCCACCACGGCGCCGGTCGCTGTGTCGGGCACATCCTTGGCACAAACAACAACTGCAGGAACAACCATTGCGCAAACGACAAGAGCACATACAGAATTTGCTCTGGGAGAAATTATTATAGAACCCGCCACTCCATCCAATGGAGGTTCAACCTCGACCTTACCCGCCGGAGTCAAACCCATGGGTTCACTGGCGCAACGATTTAACTTGCCGTTAAAAACCGGTCTGGAACGCGGACAACTGTTGCGTTTGGGAGATAAGATCAGTCGCGAGCGAATTATGGCCGCCCTGGGGGTGCAACCCAACAGCAGCGCCAACGCTCAGGAACAATTGAAACAGGACACCATCGCTGTACTGGAAAAATTACAGCAACAACCCGGCATTCGCGCCCGTCTTAACTATGTTAGAAAAGCCCTGTTAACACCCAATGACGTAAACTACCGCCAGCAATGGCACTACACGATGATGAACCTGCCACGGGCCTGGGACATTAGCGCACCCCAAGGCCAAAATACGATTGTTGCCGTACTGGATACTCGAGTGTTACCCCACGAAGACTTCAATGGCCAACTGCTACCCGAAGCGGACTTTGTAAACGACGGCATTTATACCACCAGCGAATCTCACGGCACCCATGTCGCCGGCACTATTGCGGCACGAACCAACAATAGCATCGGGGTCGCCGGGGTTGCCGGACTCAATGCCCGCATTATGCCCGTACGAGTGTTGGACGATAACGGTTACGGTTATGATCACGACATAGAACAAGGTATACGCTATGCTGCCGGCCTCGACAACGATTTGGAGTCGACCGCAGAAACCGCAACGCGTGTCGCAAACGGTGAGGTCGCGGACGTCATTAATCTCAGCTTGGGTGGCCCTGAAGGTTCCGGCCCAACACCGGCAGCATATGTGCAGGCTCGTGCTGCGGGCGTCATTATCGTTGCAGCGGCCGGTAACGAACGCTCGAACCACCCCTCCTATCCCGCCGCCTACCCGGAAGTGGTTGCGGTGAGCGCCGTGGATGCAAAAAAAATCTCTGCCTTCTATTCAAATTTCGGCTCCTATATCAGTGTCGCAGCACCCGGTGGAGATATCGACGCAGACTTAAACAAGGATCTGAACCGCGATGGGATTTTTAGCACGCTGTATAATGATTTCGGGGATGCGACTTATGGACTGATGTCCGGCACTTCCATGGCCAGCCCGCACGTGGCTGGAGTGGCCGCGCTAATGAAATCCGTGTACAAAAACTTAAGCCCCGAGCAATTCGATACCGCTCTGAGCAGTGGCCGTATCATCGAAGATTTGGGCTTGCCGGGCAAAGACGCACTCTACGGCTACGGCCTTATTGATGCCTGCAAAGCAGTGATTTACGCTGCCGAACTCGCTCAAACCACCGTACCCGTTATTAATAGCACTCTCAGCGTCGCTCCGGGTATTTTGAACTTTGCTCTTAGTAGTGACCATGCGGATTTTCAGGTGTCACGCGGCTGTGGCACGACAGCAGTCAGCGTCACTGAACCCAGCAGCGACACCCCCTGGATCAGCCTGCGCCCGCTTAATGTGGACACCAACGGGCTCGGCACCTATCGCGCCACCATAGATCGCGCCATGCTGAGCCAGGACCCGGTAAGAAATACCAGCGGAAACATTAAGATCAATGGTTCTGACCTACCGGCTTTGGTACAAAAGCAAGCGCAACAAACCCAAATCAATCCTCAATATCTGATATTGTATACCTACGATAGCTCGTTAAATCGTGTGGTGGAAACAGACCGCCGAGTGTTTACTCACGCCGCTGCATCGTTCGAGTTTCAATTTTCCAACATTCCCCCAGGCTATTACCACCTGGCCTACACCAGCAACTTTGGCGGAGGTAACCCGGTCGCCATTTCGTACTTCCCCGACGGCTATGCCATCTATTGCTATTACGGAGAAGCCTGCGACATACGTGATGTGATCATGCAGCCGGACGGACGAATTGGCGGCATTCACTTTCTCGGCGGATTTGACCGTATTTCAATCAATTAAAGTACTTTCTCCTCTCTTAACACTCTCTCCCTCCCCCTATCTGAAAACGCGCTGAATTACCCACATAAATGTTAAAGTTTTATTAAATGTGTCCGATATTTTGAACAATTAGTTCCAATTCTGGAATTTTATACATTTTATTTACTTAAGACTTTAATTTTTATGAAATTAAATAGTGCGACAACTATCTTTTTCTTGGGACTCATGGTGGCTAATCCGCTTTACGCTGATGACTATTTGGATGCCGTGGAATCTGAAGCAAATTCTAAAGTTAAGTCCAAAACGTCACCAAACCACGACCCCAGTAAAACTGAACACAGGGAGCACATGGAAATGGAGTTGAAGGCCAAGCTGCCTTCGACATACAAATTCTATACAAAACTATCGGAGAGCAACAAAGCCAAAGTGGCGAAACTGCATGAAATCAACGATGACATTTCGGCAATAAGTAAGACGGTTTTCGACCTATATCTGGTTCAAAACAAATAAGACGAGGACTTTAACGTGAACGTGAAACAAATTTCCTTCCTGTACACCATTACACTGTCCGGCCTGCTGGCCATACCCGGCCTGGCATCCGCCAATATGGATGTAAAAATCGCTCCTGACATCGAAGCAGTGGAACTTAAAGCGGGTGATCAAAACATTCGCATTGAGCGCATTCAGGACACCGAAAATCTGCTTACGGGTGGTTTTTCCAAAACTTCACGAAAATGCCCGCCTTTTTGTATTCAGCCGATTAATGTGGCACCCGGCGTCAAAACTGTAGGTGAACTGGAATTGCTGGATTTTATGAAAAAAGAACTGGCCAGCGGCAGCGGGGTCTTAATCGACGCAAGAACGCCCAGCTGGCATGAAAAAGGGACTATTCCCGGTTCGGTCAATATTCCCTTCACCTCGTTTATTCCCGGAAAAATCAGCTCTTCTGAGCTCAGTGAAATTTTGTATTCCTTGGGTGTACGTAAAAAGCACGACAACATGGTCAGTTCCGCCATGGCCAAGATTAAGAAAATCGTGGACAGCGATTACAAACCCTCTCCTTGGGATTTCGACAATGCCAAAACCTTGCTGCTGTGGTGCAATGGCATGTGGTGCGGACAATCCCCCAGAGCCATTAAAGGCCTGTTAAGCATGGGCTATCCGCCGGAAAAAATCATGTATTACCGTGGCGGCATGCAAACCTGGATGTTATTGGGCTTAACCGTCAACGTACCTAAATAAAGAACGAGTGAACCAACAAAAATAAAACGAACTATCCTCGATAGTGACCCCACAGGGTCCCGGCACGTAAGTTTTTTACGTGCCTTTTTTTTTTGGTTTGTTGCTTACTTCAAATATTCAACGCTGTGTTTGTCGATACAGGATAAAAGTCATATCATCCGGCTTTGAAGGTTGTCCGGGATTGGGCTCTACCATATTTTGCTGACATTGCTGCACTAACAATTGTGCCGCTTCTTCCAGGGGTCCGGTGCGAATTATCGCGCATATGTCGTCTAGAAACATATTGTCCAGCAACCCGTCTGTAGCCAACAACAGGGTATCTTTCGCCGCCATTTCAACCACTGCCCCGATTTCTATGCGCATATCGTCAAATCCCACCGCATTGAATATGAGGTGACGCTGGGGATGAAACATGGCTTCTTCGTGGGCAATTATCCCGGCATGCACTGCGTACCCGGTGGGAGAATGGGAAACGGTTTGTATTTTAACTCTACCCCGTTGTCCCAGCAGAAGAATTTCCGAATCACCCACATGGTAGGGACGAATAAGATTGCCCTTTAACTCCACCAGGGCCACCGTGGTCCCGGAACCGTTCTTGCTGTTAATAATGCGACGATTGGCAGTTTCAATACCGTTGAGAATACCCTCGCGCAGAGCCGTTTGTTTGCGCAGGTTTTTTTGTATTTCGTTCAAGGTAACCGCCGATGCCTGTTGCCCTTTAGGCAGGCCACCCATGCCATCGGCCACTGCCAAAACACCTCTGCGCCTGTCAAATTCAAATAAAGCTGCCGCATCTTCATTGGCACTTTGTTTTCGTGGTGAACGTGAAGAATAGACCACGGCTTCTCCCTGGGCGAAACTCTGCAACCTGTAAGGTTGCTCGTGGTTTTGTTGCAGGTATTTGAGGGCTGTTTTCATATTTTTATCTTTTCATATCCCCGGGGAAGTGATTCCTTGAGGCATTATCCATTGTATAGGGACATACCGGTGCCGTGAAGCACAGGGATGTGCGAGAGCGGCCAGGAACACACATAATGTTCCAGATATAACAACCGCCAAACCCTGTTGCCGGTATTGCTTCGCCAGGCGTGTCTCTGCTTGGAGTGTTTTAACCGCTTAGTCCCTGATCCGGCGGGAACCCCAGATTAGAAACAATGCCCCCAAAAGCACCACCATATCAGCCACATTGAATATCCCGGTACGTAAATTTCCAATTCCCAGATTAATAAAATCCACCACCCGCCCTTGATTTCCGATGCGGTCTATCAGGTTACTGAATCCACCCCCGATCATGAGAGCAAAAGAAACTAACATAAATCGATTCATTTGCTTGCTGATAAAAACATAGATACTCATACCTAACAACAATACAGTGGAAAATACGGTGAATACCCAGAATCGGGTTGTTACAGACAGGTTTGCCCCCAGACTCAGAAACGCTCCCGGATTTTCTGCATATTGAAACCGTAAGGTGTCAAAACCATAAGACAAAGCCGGGGAGTCCGCCAGATAGCGAATGGCTATTTCTTTAGTTATTTGATCGCCGGCAATACAAAATATCACAACCAAACTCAGCAGGCCCGCTCTTTGGGCTGTTTCCTGCAGCGGCATTTAGACCTCCGTGAGCAATATGGGCCTGCCTTTAGTGATTACCATTGTGTGCTCATACTGTGCAGACAGATTTCCCGCGGCAGCAGCTAGAGTCCAACCGTCACCGGCTTCTGTAACAAATCGGCTTTTGGTTGACAAAAACGGCTCTATCGTAATCACCAGCCCCTCCCACAAACGCCGCTTGTCTTTGGGGTCGTAATACCCCGGGATCTCTTTGGGCTCCTCATGTAAGGCACGCCCCACCCCATGACTGCACAAATTTTTTATTACCTTATAACCTTTGTCCTTGGCTACTTTTTGAATAGCTTTACCGATTACATTAATTGGTTGATCCGCTTGTGCTTTGGATATGGCTGAGTATAAAGCCTGCTGGGTTGCCTGACACAAGCGCTGCTTTAAGGGTGAAACCGGAGGCACCACAAAACTTCCTCCGGTATCTGCAAAATAACCATCCAACTCAGCGGAGACATCTATATTGACCATGTCCCCTTTTTGAATCACTCGCTCGCCTGGAATACCATGGGCCGCCTCCTCATTGATGCTGATACACGTCGCACCCGGAAAGTTATAGCTTAATTGGGGCGCAGACCTGGCTCCATAATGATCCAGCAAATGTTTTCCAATCACGTCCAATTCACGGGTCGTCATGCCCGGCTCTGTTTTTTGAATCATGGTATTCAGCACGGTACCGACAATTTTGCCTATGGTGCGCAAGTGTTCCAGATCCTTTTCGTTTTCTATCGTCATTTATCACCCTATAAATCTGACCGGTTGGCGGAAACTACCGCCAAAGGATACTTCAGTAAGTTGTTACGTTCTCTTAGCGTGCTCCACACACTAAGCTGGGTTCCTCTGTCAAAGATTCGCCGCTCACCCGGTGAGCACCTGCACTTATGTGGCTGTATTGGCAGGACTCTCTTTGGCGCAAATGACAAAAATCACGCTGGGCATGCTATTTGCTCATCAAAATTTATTTGACGCTTTCAAAGCTACGTAGTTGCAGCCCGGTTTAGTTTTCGTTCCAGAGACCACCTTTTCTAAAGTTTTCCGCTGAAACGACCGAAACCCTATAGCATCAATCATCTCTAAGCTCGAATATTGTTGCCACAAGGAAACTATATGAAACAAACAGTGGAAACCCTACTAAAAAATGATTTGTTTATATTACTACTCAATGGCGTCATTGTTTACACGGCGTTTACCGCCGTTATTCTGGCGACACTGCAGGTTCCACCAGAAGCCATTTTGGACAGCGGGCTTAAAGAGATCCTGATGATTTTCGAAGGTGATTGATAGTTCTCCTCAGTCGCCGCAAACTACATTTGAGCACAGCGCGCATCGGAACCGGCACAAATACATTCCCCATCTGCAGGACAAATACAGCGTAACGGGGCTATGTATTGGCAGGATTTCACCGCCGAACACATTGCCTGAGCACTTTCTCCGGAAGCCTCAGCAAATTCAGAACCCTCAGCAATTGCATCACAGGCGTTTTGCACCCCACCGCCGGACGCACAGCCTGTTAGGACAACCAACACCCATAGGATAAATGCCCATTTTGTTTTTTGCATCAATGTCCCTCCTTTTGGCTGTTTACTCATGCCAGTATAACCAGATCAAAAACAATTGCCAAAGCGGCTTGTAGCATTTCCGTCAGGATTAATTATTAGCCAGTCTTCAACTAAACCGCGCAAGCGCCGATAGGTAAGGGTAGAGTTTTATCCACAGTTTGACACACTTGGTCTCCATATCATGACAGCGCGGCTTATCTCGGAAATTGACGGACAAACCCAAACCTTTGTGTGTGAATCGGGGCTGACATTTGGCCGTGACTCGCACAGCGATGTCACTTTGAGCGACCCTCTGGCTTCACGCAACCATGCCGTATTGCGACAAATGCGGGGAAATGCCTACGTTTTGACAGATATGGGCAGTACCAACGGTACGTTTCTAAATGATCGGCGCATCAGCGAGCCCACTGTGGTCAAGGACGGAGATACCATTCGTATCGGATCATCCTCTTTTGAGTTTAAAAAGGAACACGCCGAGGTGGTAACTTCGGTGGATATCCCTGAAAAAACGGTCATTTCCAAAACAGTGCGGGTAGCCGAAATTACGGTACTGATCTCAGATATCCGCAACTTCACCCAGCTTTCCGAATCCTTACCCATTGAAACCCTGACCCAGGTGATCGGCCAATGGTCCCGCGAGGTGGCCCAAGTGGTGGCGGACAACCACGGTACGGTGGACAAATTCATCGGGGACTGTGTCTATGCGCGCTGGGAATCAAAAAAGGCATCTGAGTCCGTTATGAGCGCTCTGAGAACCGCAAATGAACTCAACCGGATTTGTCTGCGCATGAATGAACAATACACGCAGTTACCTCACCCTATTGTTGTGGGAGTGGGTATAAACACCGGTTCGGCAGCGGTGGATTTCAGCCAGGAAAACACGGCCATAGGCGATGCCGTCAATATCGCCTTTCGGTTGGAAAGTGCCTCTAAGGATTTGGGCAAAGATATTGTTATTAGTCAAAGCAGCTACCAACATTTGCCCGGGGAACTGTGTACCCAAAGAGCACAAAGCTTGATGGTAAAAGGCAAGAGCGAAGCGGTGATTGCCAGCGGGCTGGATTTTTCAGATCTTCCCATCTTACTGGAGCGTGATCGTTAGTAATTTGCTACCATAGGATTAAACGAGGATAAATATATGATGAGTGGTAGGGCAGCACCGGCAATATCCTGATGAGCGAATTTCCCGACTATATCCAGCCCTTATTCCGCCCACCCAGCGAAGCCAATTCGCTGATTTTACAAGTGACTAATGGTTGCTCCTGGAATCGCTGTGCCTTTTGCGAAATGTACACCGCACCGCAAAAAAAATTCAGTGTTAAGAAAGAACCTCAGGTCTTGGCAGAAATCGAAGCGGCCGCAGAATCCATGCCCTTCAGCCGTCGTGTCTTTCTGGCCGATGGTGATGCCATGGTATTGTCCACTCGACGCTTGTTGGCCATATTGGAACAAATTCGCCGCTATATGCCCCAAGTTACCCGGGTATCCGCGTATTGCCTGCCACGCAATGTAAAGACCAAATCCGTGGCCGAACTCAAAGAGCTACACGATGCCGGATTAGGCTTGGCCTACATCGGCGCAGAGACCGGTGACGACGAACTACTACAGCGCATTCAAAAAGGAGAGAGCTTCGACTCCAGTGTTGAGGCCTTACAAAAACTGCGTTTAGCGGGCATTAAAACCTCAGTGATGATTCTCAACGGGCTGGGTGGTGATGTGTATTCACAACAACATGCGCTTAATTCGGCCCGTCTGGTCAATGCCGCGCAACCCCACTATCTCGCCACCTTGGTATTGAGCTTTCCCATGGGCAAACAACGTTTTTTATCCCATTTCCCCGAAGGTCTGCAGTTATTGGATCAAGCCGGTTTGTTTCAGGAAATGCGTACGTTTCTATCCCATACGGAATTGGACAGTACCTTGTTCCGCAGCGACCATGCTTCGAACTATCTGATTTTGAAAGGCGTATTGGGCCGAGACAAACCGCGCCTGCTGGAACTGCTGGATAAGGCGCTGACCACACCGGAACAGGTGTCCTTACGCCAGGAATGGCAACGGAGCTTATAAACACCAAGCCCTCTCAGAGCCTTGCCAGTAATATATTCCCCACGTCGTCCAGGCGACAGCGCCAACCCGATTGCACATAGGTTGTGGAAACGGTTTCCGTGATCAACAGCGGACCGTCCATTGCAAAACCGGCACCCAGGTGCTGTCGCTGCAATACCGGTACGGTTTGGGTCTGTTCCGCATCGGCACCCATTCCCGGTAATTCCACCCAAATCGGATCTACCCCCTTGGCGACATCATGGCCCGGCAAAACCGCAAGCTCCAAGGGTTCACTGCTACCACAAACCTTGGTTCTGGCAGTCACCAACTCCACGTCCAGCTCCATCTTATGACCATAGCGATTAAGATGCAGCTGCTCAAAATAGGAGCGACTTTGCTCGGCGTCAAGCCAGGGAACATTGAGTGCGTAACTCTGCCCGGTGTAACGCAAATCCACGCTATTTTGGGTTTGCAGTTGGGACTCCTGTAACCCCTCACTTAGCAATGCCTGGGCAGCCTGTTGGCGCATTTGCTCAAACACCGGGGTCAACTGCTCCTGACTCCTATCCCCCAGGGTTTGGGCCATCCCCTGGGACAGTTGTCGTGACCTGGGCGCCACTAGCATGCCCAGGGCCGATAACACCCCTGCGTGCACCGGCACAATGGCTTCGGGCATGGCGAGAGCTTCCGCCAGGGCACAAACATGCAAGCCACCGGCACCACCGAAACTCACCAGGGTCAGGCTTTTAGGGTCCAGCCCCCGCTGCACCGACATCACTCGTAAAGCGCGGGCCATGTGCTCGTTCACCACTTGAATTACGCCCAAAGCCGTTTGAGTCACACTCATACCCAAATCGCGGGCCAATGCCTGTATGGCATGTTGGGCTGCCGCGACATCCAATGTCATACCTCCCCCCAGAAACAAATCGGGCCGTAACCGCCCCAGCACCAAATTAGCATCGGTCACCGTCACTTGTTGACCGCCTTTCCCATAACAGGCAGGTCCTGGGTCAGCACCGGCCGACTGCGGCCCCACTTGCAATATACCGCCTTCATCCACCATGGCAATGGAGCCCCCACCGGCACCGATGGTGTGCATATCAACCTGGGGGACACCCACCGGATAGTCCCCGATGCTACCCTCTGATGTCAGTACAATGTCCCCATCGATCAACGCCACATCAGTGGAAGTCCCCCCCATATCAAATGTAAGCAAACGCCGGCGATCCGAATAGCGGGCCACGTACTGCGCCCCCGACAAGCCACCGGCCGGACCCGACAGCAGTAATTCCACCGAACGCAGCGCCGCCTGATCGGCTGCGATGGTACCGCCGGCACTTTGCATAATGGAAACCGCCGATCTTTGCGGCCCGGTTTGCGTAGCTGTTTTGGTTTCGAAGTGTGCCACCCCGTCACACAGGCGTTGCAAATACCCCGCAACAATGGGTCCGACACAAGCATTGAGCCAGGTACTAATACCGCGTTCATATTCCTTACATTCGGGAAGCACTTGTGAGGACAATGACACAAACATATCCTCCGGTACGATATCGGCCACTTGCTGCTCAAACCGATCGTCCAGAAAGGAAAACAATAAGTTCACGGCCACGGCTTCCGGTTTCAGTTGTTGCAATTGCCGACGCAACTGCTGCAACTCTGATGTGCTCAGAGGGTCCACCACAGAGGCATCGGCACCCAAGCGCCCTCCGGTTTCCAGACACAATGCTTTGGGGACGGGCGGATGCGTTTTAGGGGGCTGCAGGTTATATAGCTGTTTGCGGGCCTGGCGACCAATACTCAGCACGTCACCCAAACCATAATTGGTGATATAGGCAGTGCGAACCCCCTTCCCCTCCAATACCGCATTCGTGGCTACCGTAGAACCATGAACCACAAATAAATCCAGACAAGACAACTGCTGCAAACCCAGCTCGCGCATACCCTGCAAAATAGCCAGCTCCGGAGCTTTGGGGGTAGATAAAACTTTATGGATACGTACGGTGTTATTGCAGAGCAGGACGAAATCGGTGAACGTGCCACCGGTATCCACCCCTAGTACGACTCTGTCTAAAACACCCATACTTTTCTCTTGTCTATACTCTGTGTCGAACAGCAAGTTTACCAGAGTTGGCGCGGGGTCACAGTATGTCAGCGTTAAACACTGTCCACCAGGAGAACCAAGGCAATCACCCATAAACTCAACCGTAACAGCTTCTTATAGTTATCCGTATTCATGCGCTTACGCAAGCGCATGCCCAACCACAGCATTAACACGATGAAGGGCAAAAGCAGCAGCGTAAACTTCACCACCTGCCAGTCAAAGGCCGAATTGGCGAGAAAACCTATGATCTGACCGCTTTTGCTGATCAAAAAACTAAAATTGAAAGTTGCCACCATCAACGTGGCATCCATACGTGTAAACAGGGCGTACATCACAATGGCCGGTGCAATAATATTGATCATGCCTCCCATCAAACCCAGACCAAACCCGAACAACCCCATGGCGAACGGCGGGACCCGCCGCTCCGTCTGCGCCTGCGGTAACCGTTCCGCCACCAGATAAACAATCAACAACACGGCAAGCAGTAATCGCAGCGGTTGCGGGTCGGTATGCAGTAAAACCTGTGTACCAAGCAAACTGCCCGCAATGGTAAACACAGGGATAGGCCAGTAACGCCGAAAGGCCTCACGCCACTGTTTTTCCGCTGAGATGCTGATGATATTGATCGTCACTGTAGGGAACAAAGTCACCATAACGACCAAAGGCAACTCTAACCACAGTAACAGCACCGGCGTGGATAACATGGGAAAACCAAATCCCAATAGTCCGTGTATGCAGGCAGCTGCAAGCAGAATAGCGACAATCGTCGGCTCGGACATGGAGTGGTCCCGCGCACTGGTGTAGAAAGGAATCGCTTGTAACCGCTTTCTGCGGCAAGCTTGACTTACACAATCTTAGCTAAGGCAAATTCTGCCTGAGACAAACTCACTCAGAGACAACCACTTTATTACGCCCCCCATGCTTCGCCGCATACAAAGCTTCATCCGCTCGTTTGACCAAGGTCTCCACCGTATCCTCCGGCCTGGCCATGGTCAAACCGAAACTCATAGTCACCGACAAAATTAAATCGGCCAAATTTATAGGGTGATCGGCAATACGTAAACGGATACGCTGGGCTATTTTTTGGGCTGTATCCAAGGGGATATTATGTAAGATCAACATAAACTCCTCCCCGCCATACCGGCCGACCACATCTTTACCGCGTAACGAGGCTTTTATACGCCGGGCCACGTCAATAAGCACCGAATCACCGACCTGGTGACCGTGGCTGTCGTTTACTTTCTTAAAATGGTCAATATCCGCCATAGCCAGGCAAATAGGGGTACGATTTTCTCGAGATTGCTCCAACGCCCGGCTTAATTCGGTAAACACTTGCTCACGGTTGACGATACCCGTTAGCGCATCTGTAATGGCTTTTTTCTGAAACTCCGCCGCCTGAGAACGTATCCCCGTGATAGACGCCTCCAGGTTCTGCACTTGGGCTCCGTGATAGGTTTCTATGGCCAGCGACATATCCAGAGCATTAATTTTGTAAAGAAACTCCACCAGTTGCTCATAATGCTGCTGATCATCGCGCACCGTTTGAGGGAAATGGTTAATAATACTTTGAGTTAATCCACGGTAAGCACATAAATATAGGCTTAGGGACAAACCCACATCCCCGTGAGCCAAACCCACGTGTAAGCGATGTTCAAAATACTTTCTGCTGTCAAAACCACTGCCCAAACTGAGCAAAAAAGTGGTAATGATCTTCTTGATACGCTTACCGGCGGCCTCATCCTTTATGAATGTTTTTACTTCCGGATGCGAAGTGAAACCGTCGAAAAACGCATTCATGATAAGCGGAAAATTGGGCACTATGACTTCCTGCTGTAAACGCCCCGCCAATACATAATCCTTGTCGCCTAGATCCAACAAAATGAGGCGTTCTCGAATTTTTTCTTGCGTAAACCCAAACCGCTCACAAAGACTTTGTGTCATACCGTATTTCATCTATGGTTAATACTCAACAAACTATAGCAGCCTATGACGAGTATGGAACGAAAAGGTGAATAATTGATCAAACCAAGGCACACGGCATTGAACCTTGAGGCATAGCCGGATGCAAAACCCCGGTTTCAGGGCCGAGCTCAATTCGTGTAAAATCCAGCGCTGGTAACCGCAAAACAGAGCACATGCACAGCCAAACCATGACAGAAGAACACAGCGATAGGGACAAACACTGCTACATTAAAGTGACCGCCCTGAGCCGTTATTTCGGCAACATCAAGGCCGTGGATGACGTGAGCTTTGAGCTGCACCGTGGTGAAATACTGGGTTTTCTAGGTCCCAACGGTGCAGGCAAATCCACCACCATGCAGTTACTTACGGGAAATTTGGCCGCCACTCGCGGTGAAATACAGATCAACGGTATTGATTTGCTGGAACAGCCGCGGCAAGCCAAGAGCAATATTGGCTATTTGCCCGAACAGCCTCCCTTATACAAGGAATTCACCGTTGAGGAATACCTAAGATTTTGCGCCCGTCTGCATCGCATTGATCCATCCCGGTTGTCCTCTCGTGTGGGCAGCACCCTGCAACGCCTGGAGCTCGGACCGGTTCAAAATCGACTCATTGGTAACTTGTCCAAGGGTTATCAACAACGTGTCGGCATCGCCCAAGCGATCATTCACCAACCGCCGGTTATTATTCTGGATGAACCCACCGTAGGTCTGGATCCGAAACAGATTCGTGGAGTGAGAGATTTGATTCAGGAGTTAGGTAAAGACCACGGCGTTATCTTATCCACTCACATATTATCTGAAGTACAGGCGGTGTGTGACCGTGTGCAAATAATCAACAATGGTAAACTGGTACTGCAAGAACAAGTGGATCGATTGGAAAACCATTTACACAGCCGCAGCCTCATTGTCGGATTTGACACCAAACGTCAAGTAAGCGACTTCGCCGCCATAACATCAATGGATTCAATAGAACGCCTGGATGATCACCGCTTTCGCATGCGCCATCAAGCACATCAAAGCCCTGCGCAACAGCTGGTCAAGCTTTCAGTGGAAAAAAATTGGCAACTTAACCAACTGACCCCGGAGCAACAATCACTGGAACAAATTTTTATAAATCTCACCGTGTCGGAACAAAAAAATCTCACGGCTCCGGACTCCCCTGCTACAGAGGAAATCCAATGATCATAACTTTGGCAGCCCGTGAACTGCGCAGCCTATTCGTCTCACCCTTGGCTTGGGCCGTGCTCACAGTGGTGCAGCTCATACTGGCCTATGCCTTCTTATTGTACCTGGACTATTTCGTCAAACTGCAACCCCAACTGGAACTGCAAACGACGGACCTGGGTATCACTCAAATTGTGGTCACTCCATTATTGGCAACAACGGCGATTGTGCTGTTAATTATCACGCCCATGGTAACCATGCGCCTGATCAGCGAAGAACGCCGCAATCAAACTATGACACTGCTACTGTCCGCACCTTTGAGCATGACAGAATTGGTGCTGGGAAAATTTCTGGGAGCACTGGGATTTTTTCTGTTAATTTTGCTCCTGTTGTTAATGATGCCTTTCTCCTTGTTGCTGGGAACATCCTTGGATTTTGGAATTTTAGCAGGCGGGTGTTTGGCTCTATTGCTTTTGATCAGCTTTTTTACCGCATTGGGTTTGTACATCTCGTCTTTGTGTAACCACCCCACTGTCGCCGCCGTTAGCACTTCGGCGGTGTTGGTTCTATTGTGGATAGTGGATTTGGCCGGTGGTGCCGGAAGTCAAACGCAATGGCTGGGATATATTTCAATGTTGCAGCACATACAACCCATGCTACGCGGCATTATCAACAGCAACGATATTGGCTATTTTGTGATTCTGTCCACGGCGTTTCTGGTGTTAACGGTGCACCGCCTCAATCAACAACGTTTGACACACGGCTGGACCTGAGGCTGAGAAATTGATTCTATGAAACCCTTGCACATGAAACCTCTACCAATGAATCTACTCTCATGAAAACACTCTGATGAAAATTACCACCGGAACCCGGCAACAACTGCGCATACAAAATGCTGTGTTTATAGGGTTGGTGCTCTTGCTCACCATTTTGTTGGCCGCAGTCACCCAGCGTTACAAATTTAGCAGTGACTGGAGCAAATTTGAGCGCAACACCTTGTCCCAAGCAAGTCAGCGCTTGTTGCACACCCTGGAACAACCCCTGCGTTTTACGGTCTTTGCCACCCAATCAGAACTACTGCGGCAACAGAGAGAGGAATTGATTTTAAAATACCGCCGCTCCCACACTGCAGTGGAATACGAGTTTATCGATCCTGTGGAGCAACCCGCTATCGCCCAGTCCAAAGGAATCAACAAAGACGGAGAAGTTATTATCACCTTGGGTGAGCGTAGTGAAAAACTATCAGAGCATCATGAACAGGCCTACACCAATGCCATTCAACGCATGGCCCGTAGTGCCGAACGATGGATGATTTTCTTAAGCGGACACGGTGAACGCAACCCTCTGGGAAAAGCCAATCACGACTTGGGAGAGTGGGGTAAACAACTGCAGAGTAAGGGGATAAATTTACAAACCCTGAATCTTACGACACAACCTATTATTCCCGTAAACACCGCTGTTTTGGTTATCGCCTCACCCCAAGTGGACTATCTCCCGGGAGAACTGGACCTGATTCGCCAATACCTTACTCGGGGAGGCAACCTACTTTGGTTGGCCGAACCGGGTTCCTTGTACCAATTGGACCCTCTCACTGAACTATTGCCTTTGGAGTTCGGCACCGGTCAACTAGTGGAACCCTCTACTCAGCTCTTTGGAATTAACAATCCCTTTGTTGCCTTGAGCAGCGAATACCCTGCTCACGAAATCACGGCAAACTTTAATGTTGTCACACTATACCCCATCGCCCGCCCGGTCAAAGGGCGGGATGAACGAGACTGGGACGCACAGACATTGTTGCGCAGCCTGCCGCGCAGCTGGGTGGAGACGACTCAATTCAGCGGCAATGTAGGCTTTGATCCACAAACCGACCGCAAAGGCCCTGTAGATTTTGGCGTAACCCTCAGCCGAATCGTACCGGGCATTGAACCGTCGAGCAGCAGGCAGCAGAGGATTTTGGTCATTGGAGACGGCGATTTTCTCTCCAACGCCTATCTAGGCAATGGAGGCAACAGTGATTTAGGTCTGTCGATGGCCAACTGGCTCAGCCATGATGACCGCTTTATTAATATTGGCGTAAAAACTGCCGTAGGGTCCCAGCTAAACTGGAGCGGACCCACCCAGTTAATCATTGGTTTTGGATTTTTGTTTTTCATTCCCCTGGCTTTGGGAGGCACCGGAACCTGGCTTTGGTTAAAGCGGCGCAAACGCTGAGCATGGACAGGCTGACCACGATAAACAAGCGCTGGGCGATTTTGCTGCTTCTGCTCTTATGCGCCATCGGCTTGGGCGTGTTGTTGCTGCCGGAGCCCCAACTACCCCCGTTTCAAGCGCAGACAACACAAGGACAACGTTTCAGCCGCCTGGATGCAACAAACATCACGAGAATAAACGTCAACCTACCGCAGGGCAGCGAACAGCACTTAAAAAGGGTGCTGCAACTGCAACGCCGCGATCAAACCTGGTGGATCACACAACCGGTAGAGTTTCCCGCCAACCCCATCCAGGTGAAGAAACTGATCAGCGTATTATATGAAGCCAGCCATCAACAATTTGAGATCAAAGCAAATGAATTAAGCCAATATGGTTTGGAGCGCCCGCAAATGCTCCTGGAATTTAATGATGAACCTGTACGAGTGGGTAACAACGACCCCGTATACCAACAGCGCTATATTTTACACCAAGACAAAATATATTTGATCAACGATACACCGGCATTGTGGATGAACAAATCGGCCGACGCATTTGCACAGCCGGCGCTTTTACCCGAGACAGGCGCCATCCAGTCGATTCGACTGCCATTATTCACAGTGCTCCGTGAGAAAGGCGCTTGGCGTTTAACTGCGAATCCGCAAGGTAACAGCCGGTCAGGAGTCAGCATGGAATTGACCGCCATTACGTCGAAACTCAGCACGGATGTCTTGGCGGCATACGTGGATGAATGGCGCTACGGCCAGGCCCTGAGCGTTCAATTCAATAATGCGATAGCGACACCCAAAGATTCACCACAAATTATTGTGCAACAACAAGGCCGGGAACAAGCTCACATTTTCTATTTAGATACCCATAACCAGACCCTACGCCGGGATAAGCCCAACACCACATACCAACTGGCCCCGGAAACCTATCGCACATTAACACAGCCAACATTCCTTAAACACTTACTCCCGGACTCAGGACACTAGCATGCCCGAGCTACCCGAAGTGGAAACCACCCTTAGGGGTATAGAACCTTATGTACTGCAACAACGCGTGAAAAAAGTCATTGTGCGCCAACCTCAGTTACGTTGGCCGATTCCTGATGAACTGAACAAACAACTACAGAACCGGATAATCAACAAGATCTCCAGACGAGGTAAGTATATATTATTACACACTCAAAGAGGTGCCGCTATTTTACACTTGGGCATGTCCGGTAGTTTGCGGGTAGTGGATGCACTGACACCAGCTCAAAAACATGACCACGTGGATATTTGTTTTACCCAAGGTCATTGCCTGCGTTTACGGGATCCACGCCGCTTTGGTGCTTTGCTGTGGAGCGAAACGCCGGAGCAACATCCGTTACTGAGCCCATTGGGAGTGGAGCCTTTGTCGGCACAGTTCGATGCAAGCTACTTACATGCACAAGCACATGGGCGCAAACGCGCCGTAAAATTGTTTTTAATGGACAGCCATATCGTCGTTGGCGTGGGCAATATTTACGCCAACGAAGCTTTGTTTGCCGCGGGCATTCATCCTAAAACCGCCGCTGGAAAAATCAGCTTGAAACGTTATGAAACATTGGCGAGCGCAATACAGTCCATACTGACAGCAGCAATACAACAAGGCGGGACTACTTTAAAAGACTTTTTGGGCAGCGACGGTAAACCCGGATATTTTAAGCAACAGCTCAATGTGTACGATCGAGCCGACGCACCCTGCCCACGCTGCACCTCAGCTATTAAACTTGTAAAGCTGGGACAAAGATCGACGTACTTTTGCAGCAAATGCCAACGGTAGCCGTACAATAAATTAGAGCATACAAAAAAAAAAGACCCGTATTAACGGGTCTTTCAAATTAACTAATATCGACGTCTATTGGCGCCTTGGTGATATCTTACGATATCGTGTAGCGAACTCTTTATGGTAATGGATTTGTATTAAAGCGGCGTTACGTTAGTCGCCGATAACCCTTTGGGACCCCGTTCCGTCTCGTACGCTACTGCCTGTCCCTCAGCCAACGTTTTAAAACCACTACCTGCAATTGCAGAATAGTGTACAAATACATCATCTGAGCCATCTTGTGGCGCAATAAAACCAAATCCTTTGGCCTCATTAAACCACTTTACTGTACCTTCAGCCATGCTAATACCCCTTGAAAAAATTTATTGTTTTAGTCAAATCAGAGCTTGCAGAGATGTAAAACGAAAACCTGGGGAAAAACGGGAGGAATTTCCGAATTGATTACGTTTTTGCTGCAGCTTAAAAGCTAGTATAGACCCTATTGGCCTAAGAATCCAAGTAGTTAGAGCTCAACTTGTAAGCTTTTATTACCCCGTTATAGATATTGTTTCTGTGCTCCTAAATTAGACTTATGGACACAATAACGCGGCGTAGGTGTTCAAGGGTAAACCCTTAAGTATTTTGGAAGCAAGCGCCATTCTTCTTTATATATAAGTGGTGCAGCATCTGAATCGTTAAGACACAGCACAGCACCCATTCCAACTGCATAAGATAGTGATATTCATTGAGATTTGTCGGAGGTGGGTGTGAAATAACCTTCTGGCGTATTTGCTGTACTTTATCCGGGTCAAATAAAGAAGAATCCAGAATGGCTTCACGAGAAAGATACCGATCCAACTCCCGGGCCAGATCGTCCCGAAAAAACCATTCACGAATGGGAGTATAAAATGCGCGCTTTTTGAATTGTTGCGGGTGTTGCGGTAAACGATCCCGCATAACCATTTTAAGAATATACTTCTCATCCATGCCATTGAGCTTGAGGTCAGGCGGTATTTGTGCGGCCAACTCCACCAAAGGATGATCCAAAAACGGGACCCGCACCTCAACACCGTTGGCCATTGCCAAGCGGTCGCCTTTCAACAGTATCCAGCCGGGTAACCGTGTTTTCACTTCCATGTACAAGGACTGATTCAGCGGATGCACTCCGTCCACATTGGGTTTTATTTGCGCCGCCATTTCCTGCATCTGCTCGTTAGTTTCACAACATTTAAGAAAATCGCCGGTGAACAACCCCTCGCTGGGACCTTGCATCACATGCCATAGATCACGCCACACCGGATAAAAGCCAAATGTTTGTTCCACTTGACGCTGTTGTTGCGGATGGTGTAATTGCGCCAACATACGCATATAGTCTTGAGCAAAATCGCCAAACTCATCCAAGTAATATTGTAAGCGCATCTCTTCGTCCATGAGGGAATTACCCCAAAGCCGAATGTTGTTCTGTCGATAGCAATCGTAACCGGCCAGGATTTCATCCGCCCCTTCACCGGTATAAACCACTTTGTAGTTATTGTTGTTTACCAACTCAGACAACAGGAAAAACGGAACATCTACTGCCATACGTTGCGGTTGTTCGATAGCGTAAATAGTCTGCTCCAAGGCATCCAGGTATCCGCCCTCGCGGCTGTCATCCATGGTTAATTGATGCAAAGGAACGCCGATATGGTCCGCAATGCCGGCTGTAATCGCAGACTCGTCGGCGTTGGGGTTGGAAAACCGTACCGTAAATGTATTAACTACATCCGGATAATGTTGCGCCAACAACCCTGCCGTTGTTGACGAATCAATTCCACCGGAAAGGTATGCGCCAATAGGAACATCACCGATCATGTGAGAATCAACGGCATCATGTAAAGCAGCCTCGAATCGATCCAGCCAGTATGCTTCAGGAAAGTTTTCGTGGTCATGTTCCAGGGGAAACTCTAAATCCCAGTATTCCCGCAACTTCGGTTCACCGCCGGGACTTAGGCTCAAAGTGTATCCGGGAGGTAACTCCAATACGGAATCAAATACTGTATAGGGACAAATGCTAAACTGGTACTTAAAAAAGTTTTGGATGGAGTGAAGATTGAACTTGGGTTCAAGATCGCAGCCCGCAAAAACCCCCTTGATCTCCGACGCACCCACCAACACACCATCATTCCAATAATAATACAGCGGCTTGATTCCCACGCGGTCCCTAGCCACAAACAACTCTCCGGACCGGCTGTCATAAATCGCGAAGGCAAACATACCGCGAAGCTCTTTGACACAGGCGGCGCCGTATTCTACATAAGCACGCAATATAACTTCTGTGTCCGATTGGGTTTGAAAGACATGCTTACGTTTTTCCAACGTTTGGCGCAAAGTACGGTAATTATAAATTTCACCGTTGAACACAATACTGTAGCGCTCATCGTCGCTCACCATGGGCTGCACGCCACCTTGAATATCCACGATACTCAACCGAGTGTGGCCCAAAGCACAGTGGCCGCTTATCTGTGCGTTTTGTTGATCCGGCCCGCGATGGGTCAACGCCTTTACCATAGCGTGAATCCCATGGAGACCGTGATCTGACCCGTTATTGTTATAAATAAACGCAATTCCACACATGGCAATAGTCCAATTCTGCTTTCCGCATCACGAGTGGCGTAAAATCGCCAATAAACCGAGGATTTTTCTCAGTACTGAGTAGGCCATTTCCTACACAGAGACCTGAGCAACTATCCCGTCCCACCACACCCTAAAAATTTGTCCAGCCTACTAGGTTCAAAGAAAAACCGCCAGGCTTTATAAAAACAGTCACTTAATCTCACTATTCGCCGCCGGACAAGGAAGCGTCAATAATTTCTTACTATTTAGCATTGCTATAGAGATTCAAGTTCAGCTATTGTAAAACCAGTTCGCTTATTTAGTCACCATCCAATAGGAGGCTGCTTATGTCCTATAAAATTCTTACCGGCCACAGTATCACCCAGAAACCCATGGTCAACCGCCGCACCGTCAACCGCCCCACGAATGTTTCACTGGATGATCCGGCGCTTTTGGTTATGACGGATTTTAATTTAATCACCCCTTACTCCATAGAACCCACCGCATCCATAGATGCGACCAACGAAAAGATGATCGCCTGCGGTGTACGCCTGCTGTTTGTAACTGACAGCAATCACTCTCTGCTGGGTTTAATCACGGCGACCGATATATTGGGAGAAAAGCCGTTACAATACTTGAAGGAACATAGCGGCAGACGCGATGAAATTATGGCGCAGGACATTATGACACCGCACAACATGCTGGACGTTGTGCATATGTCAGATGTTGAATACTCTTGCGTTGGTGATATCATAGAAACCGCAAAAGCAATGGGACGACAGCATTTGTTGGTGGTTGAATTTTCCGGAGACATTGCCCGCCAAACCATACGGGGCTTGTTCTCTACGACTCAAATCAGCCGCCAATTGGGAGCCAGTATTGACATTGCCGAACGTGCCAACACGTTTGCAGAGTTGGGCAAAGCGATAGCATCCGTGTAAGCCACTCCCAACATGTCCGCAAAACAATACCCGGCAGAAACCGTTAACGTTCAAACCGCACAATGTAAAATGAGAGAGTCACAGTCCATCAATACCAACGCCGCCCCCATAGGCGGCGATGGTTATTTCACTTTGGGGCTTTCCAATCTGTTCGTATTTGCCACTGGCGGCCTGTCTTTGTTGTGGTTTTTGCGCGACGTCATACAATTCGCAACAAAAACTCCCGCCTCAAGCAATAACTGTGATGTTATCACCGTCTTAGGCATGCGCCTGGAAGAGAATCAGCCCGGCCGGGACTTCATCTCGCGTCTGGAGCGAGCCAGAACTTTGTTTGAAACCGGGTCCGCCAACACGATATTAATCTTGGGAGGAAAAACGGGGAACAGTATAAAAAGCGAAGCTCAAAGCGGCCTGGAGTACCTGAGCAATTCGGGCATTGGCTCCGAGTTTATAGTTACCGAGGACCAATCCCGCCACACGTTGGAAAACTTAAGCAACGCCAGAACCATTTATTTGGGCAAAAATGAAAAACGCACGACCATTATCACCAGCCGTTTCCATCTGGCTCGGGCCCATATCATGGCCAAAGGCCTGCAATTGCAGCATTGTATGTGCGCTGCAGAGGAACACTTTCTCTTCAATCCCAAAAACCTGATCCGAGCCTGCGTAGAGGCCTATTTCATTCACTGGTATTACACCGGCAAACTTTGGGCCCATTGCATTCGCAGCGAAAAGAGCCTGAGTCGAATTCGCTGAAATCATCGACCGATTTTGCAAATTTGTGCGTTTATTTTGCAAGCACTTCATACTTTTATTGAATCCGGTTACCCTATGGTACAATTTGTCGGTTTTTCCGACCGGACAATACCTACACGGCGTAAAAACCCAGGGTCATTGCATAACAGTTTGTTTTAATTAGATTTAGAGATACCGATATGATCAAAGTCAGCGATCAAGAGCGCGAAGTTGCACAACTCATTATTGATACATTAAACCTGGAAGACATCGAAGTCGATGATATAGAACCGGAGGAGCCTTTGTTTAATGAAGGGCTGGGCTTGGATTCTATCGACGCTCTGGAACTGGCTCTTGCTATTTCCAAGACCTACGGCTTCCAATTGCGCTCCGATGACAGCGAGAATGCCCGAATTTTTTCCTCATTACGCAAGTTGAGCGAACACGTGGGCAAAAATCGACAAACTTAGCCTAATCACAACAGAATCCAGCATCATGCGTACGGTTTTATTGATAGCAGCCTATCCATTTGTCACTCATTACAGCGTCTTGCACCAAAACCCTTGGCCCGCCATGGTTTTGCTGTTCCTCATTGCCGCTTCAGTGTTTGGTGAAAAGCAAAAAGGCAAGAAATTAACCCGAAACGGGTTGGCTTCAGTAGCAGGCTTTGCGGTTTCCGGCATATTGCTGTTTAAACTTATGCAGCACTATGAATTCGCCATCTTATTCTTCCCACCGGTTTTCGCAAGCCTGGGCTTTCTGTTTATTTTTGGGCGCACCCTGACACCCAATCGCACCCCCCTGATCACTCATATCGCTTTACTCTACCACGGTGGAACACTGGATCCGGCTTTACAGCGTTACACCTATCATTTAACCGTGGCCTGGGTGCTGTTGTTTGCTTTTCTAACAGTGGAGAGCCTGTGTTTGGCTTTTTTCGCGTCTTTAGACACCTGGTCTCTATACACTAACGGTATTAATTATTTGTTTGTATTGGGTCTGATGGCCGGTGATCATATAGTCCGAATCTGGCGTTTTAAACATATTAAGTTTCCCGGCTTTATGGGATTTTTGCGTATGTTGAAACAAACCGACTTTTCCAGCCTGTATAAAAGCTAGGCGATGGATAATTCAGACTTTCCGCTACTTTCCCACACTGCCGCACAAACGGTCGCCCGATTTGGCAATACAGACATCAGCCGAGATCATTTTTTAGCGGATGTGTACCATGTAGCCCAGGCCCTGCCTGACCACAGCTACGCCATCAACCTGTGTGAAAATCGTTACCATTTTTTGGTGGCATTTACCGCCGCCTTGGTGAAAGGGCAAACCAATTTATTACCCGCCAGCCACGCCCAAAAAACAATTTTGGATGTGGCGCAGCAATATCCGAACAGCTATTGTTTGACGGACCACCGCATTGACGGTATTGAGCTGCCGGAATTTTTTCTGCAGTTGCCCCAAAACCTTACAATAACCGACGGCGCTGAAGTCCCTCATATCGCCTCGGACCACCTAGCCTGCATTGCGTTTACCTCGGGCAGTACCGGTCAATCCACCCCCAATGCTAAAACCTGGGGCCAACTGGTACGAGTGACCCGGCTGATTCAGCAAAGTTTTGGTATTCAAACATTACACCCACTTACGCTTATCGCCACTGTACCGCCACAACACATGTATGGCCTGGAAACCTCGATAATGCTTCCACTGGTTTCCGGTTCCTGCGTATTTGCGGGACGTCCCTTTTATCCGCAAGACATTCGCAATGCCCTGCTAAACCAGGACGGCCCCAAGGTCCTCATTACAACGCCCACCCATTTACGTGTCTGCGTGGAATCCGGCTTGTCCTGGCCCGCTCCTGAATTCATTATTTCCGCAACCGCACCGCTACCTCAGGAACTGGCGCTAAAAGCCGAGCAGGTTTTTGGCGCCCCGGTTAAGGAAATCTATGGCTGCACCGAATGCGGCTCTATGGCTTCACGCCGCACCGTAGAAGGCAATATCTGGAAGTTATTCGACACCTTACGTATCTCTAACCAGGACGGCGACAGCATAGCCACTGCACCTTACCTGGATCAGGCTGTGGTATTGGGCGATATTGTAATTTGTCACGATGAAAATCGTTTTGAGCTCGCGGGACGCAAATCTGATATGCTTAATATTGCCGGTAAGCGCGCGTCCCTGGCTGACTTGAATCACAAATTGCTGGCCATTGAAGGCATTGAGGACGGTGTGTTGTTTCTACCGGACTGCGCGGAAACCGACACACTAACCCGCTTGGTGGCCTTTGTCGTTGCTCCGGCATTGCAGGAGAAACAAATTCTGGATGCACTGCGCTTACACGTGGACGGAGCTTTTTTACCTCGTCCCATTTACAAAGTAGAGCAATTGCCCCGAGAGAAAACCGGTAAACTGCCGCGTAAAAACCTACTAAGCTTATTGGACCAACTGAGGGTAGGCAGCACGGCTCATTCGGCCACATGACAATAAAGGGAAAACTATGAGCTTTGAAGCTGACAGCGTAATTCCAAACTCCCACCCCAGCCTGGAGGGCCACTTTCCCGGCAATCCTATTGTGCCGGGCGTAGTGGTCCTGGATGAAGTCATCAACGCGGCGCTGGCATGGAAACCGGAGGCACAAGTGGGAGGATTCGCGGCGGTGAAGTTTTTGACCCCACTTTTACCGGACGAACCCTTTAGTATTCAATTTACGGAAATGGGTAGCCGTCGGGCAAAATTTAATTGCTACAAAAAAAGTAATTCCGAATCCGCTTTTGCTACCGGCCAGTTAAAATTGGACCACCCGGAGGTGTAGAGCAGTAAATACGCGCAGCAAGAGGTAAAACATATGGGCAGCGAATGGAAAAAATCCCCCGAACGAGGGTCTCCCTTATTGGTAAAGTTGATCCTGTGGGTAGCGCTGCACATCGGCCGGACTCCGACTCGGGTTTTTTTGTATCCCATTACCCTGTACTTTCTGCTGGCGGTTAGCAAAGCGCGCCGGGCATCATTCCAGTTTTTCACTTTAGTTTTGCAGCATCCACCCAGCTTATTGACAGTCGCCAGGCATTTTCACTGTTTTGCCTCCACTATTTTGGATCGAGTGTATTTCCTGTGCGGGCGCTTTGATTTGTTTAAGACCAAGATCGAAAATCTTGATCTGCTGCTCAACACCTTGGCCGAGGGTAAGGGTTGTATCTTATTAGGTTCGCACCTGGGAAGTTTCGAGGTGTTGCGTGCTGTTGCTTTGAAAGAGAAAAATATCCCCTTAAAAGTTTTCATGCGGGTGGAGCAAAACGCCACCATCACTAAGTTGTTGGACACGTTGAACCCGGACATCGCCAAAACCGTTATCCCGCTGGGCACATTTAGCGCCGGCTTGGCCGCCCACGAGTTTCTCAACACCGGTGGTATGTTGGGCATACTCGGTGACCGAGTCAGCAACGATGACAAAACCGTGGAATGCCAATTCATGGGGAAACCCACTTTATTTCCCACCGGCCCCTTGTTGATGGCTTCTATTTTAAACGTCCCGGTAGTGCTAATATTCGGTTTGTATCGTGGCGGTAACCGCTACGATGTGCACTTCGAACTGTTGACTGAATCGGTTGACGTTTCCCGAAAAACCCGAGATGAAGATATCCAGCGTTGGGTTCAGCTGTATGCCAAACGGCTGGAACACTATACCCGTATGGCGCCTTACAATTGGTTTAATTATTATGATTATTGGAACACCAATAAAGTCAACGAAACACCATAAGGTATGGATATTCGCCACAACAGTCCTTGTGGCTTGTCTGTACAGCTCTACGCCATCCAGCGCAGAGCCGGAAGCATCGGCTTGGAATCTGGAAACCTTAATGGAGGCGATGGCCCAAGTGAAGTCCTCCAGTGCCCGTTATGAGTTGGTCGAACATCGCTCCATCACCACGAAACCCCTGGTATCCTCCGGCAAACTGGTTTACAAGGCGCCGGACTATATTGAACGGCGCAGCGAAAAACCGCTTCCGGGTTACTTCATTGTGGAAAAAGACAACCTGCGCCTGAAAACCGAAGGTCAAAAGGAGCGTCGTCTGGTGCTGTACCAATTCCCCCCGATACATGCGCTGGTGGAAGCCATGCGCTCAACGCTATCGGGTAATATTAAAACCCTGAAAAACTTCTATCAGGCATCCCTTTCCGGCAACCGCAAGGCCTGGACCTTGAAACTGAATCCATTGGATGAAGAAATGCTGACTTATGTGGATGCCATGACTTTGCACGGCAGTGGCACCCAACTGCATCGCGTAGAAACGCTGGAGGCCGGCGGTGACCGCAGTATCATGACGGTCAGTGATCACGGCATGACGCTTTGAGCCGCCAGTGACCGGTACCGAGCCCCGTCAGCACCGCTACATCCCCATAGCCCTCTGGCTTATCGCCATTGCCATTAGCCTGTGGGTATTGTTTACCCGCGCCCATATGAGCACGGATATGGCGCAGTTTATGCCAGACGCCAAAACGCCTGCGGAAAAACTATTACTGGAAGAATTAAACCAAGGTGCCGCTTCGCGCCTGCTGCTACTCGCCATTGAAGCCAAAGACCCTCACTCCCCAGTCACTCAACAAACCATCCAAACATTGGCACAACTGAGTCGCGAGTTTGCCAAACAACTGAAACAGAGTGAACGATTCAACCGGGTGGATAATGGCATGCCGGCGAAACAGGACAAACAAGACCAGCGACTGTTGTTTCAATACCGCTATTTGCTCAGCCACCAGATAAATCAAGAACGCTTTCAGACCCCCTCATTGCGCGCCCTGTTAGAGCGGCGCTTGCTGGAATTGAGTTCCCCCATGGGCATGATGAACAAGCGCACTTTCACCAAGGACCCCACTAATGAACTGGGCACTATTGTAGACAGCCTGCAACCGCAACAAAACACCAACACCCAATATGGCGTATGGTTTTCCGGCGATAACCGCAAAGCATTGTTGATGTTACAGACACAGGCACCAGGGTTTGATTTGGATGCGCAGGAGCGCAATATTACCGCTATTGGGAAAATTTTTCAGTCCCTCGACCAAGGGACTCCAGCGCAAAACTACACCCTGACCCTCAGCGGAAGCAGCGTTTTTGCCACTCAATCACGCAAAAAAATAGAAAAAGAAATCACTTTACTAAGCGCAGCAGCCGGCATCGCCGTCATTTTGATTTTACTACTGGCTTACCGCTCCGTGAGCCTAACTTTAATCAGCGCATTACCGCTGGTCTCCGGCATACTTTTCGGCACAGCGGGAGTGATCCTTGCCTTTGGGCAGATCCATGGAGTCACCCTCGCATTTGGCGTGACCATACTGGGGGTAGCCATTGATTACCCTATCCATGCGTTCAGCCACTTAAAGCCACCGCGCAGTGTTACTTACAACATTGGACGCATCTGGCCCACCTTGCGCTTGGGTGTGGTCACTACCGCAACGGGCTATTTAGCCATGGCCTTTACCCATTTCAGCGGCTTGGCGCAATTGTCGTGGTTTGCCATTATTGGGCTGTTAGCTGCAGCGGCCATTACCCGCTGGGTAGTCCCGGCGGTGCTTCCCGCCTATTACGTACCGAAAACCGCACAACAGACAAATGGTGTTCTTGCTCCGGACGGGATTTTCGCTCGGATGTTACAGCCGGGATTTAAAACCACCTTGGGTATGATCATTTTGGCAATTACTGCCTGCGGATATATTACATTGACTGATAAAACGATATGGCAAAATGATCTATCCGCGCTAAGCCCCTTGCCGAAAGATAAACTGCAATTGGATAAACAACTGCGCGCGGAACTGGGCGCGCCGGATGTACACCATATGGTCTTAATCAGTGATACCAGCGCTGAGACGGTGCTGCAAAAATCGGAACAATTAGACCAAAAATTGCGGGAATTGAAAACGGCCGGCATCGTAGCCTCTGTTGATATGGCCAGCCATTACCTTCCCAGCGTAAAAACCCAAACTCAACGTCAGGCATTATTGCCCGACGAACTTATGCTGCGACAACAGCTCACTGCCGCCGTTCAAGGCATGCCGTTTCGAGACGGCCAGTTTGAGCCCTTTGTGCAATCCGTTGTCGACAGCAAAACACTACCCGCCCTAACGCTGGAACATCTGCAAAACAGTGCCTTGGGTTTAAAACTCAGCTCCCTGCTGTTTCAACGCTCGGATCACTGGACGGCTGTGGTGATACTGTACGATGCCCGACAGCCGCAGAAACTCACCGAGTGGTTCCAACAACAAGATCTGGATGGGGTTTATTATCTCAACTTAAAACAAACCAGCAATATCCTGGTCAGCAGTTTTCGCCAAGAAACTCTGTCACGAATGCAATGGGCCATTTTGGCCATCATCGTGGTACTATGGTTGGGATTGCGTTCCTGGGATTATCTGGTCGCCGCCACGTTACCGGTAGGCGCTGCCATTGTTTGTGTCATGGCGCTGTTGATTGCTCTCGATATGCCTCTGTCCCTGTTTAATCTGGTGGCGGTACTGCTGGTATTTGGAATTGGTATAGACTATGGTTTGTTTTTTAATCGTAATGAAGTCGACATTCAGGAAAAATTACGCACCTTTCACGCACTGTCGGTATGCTGTATATCCACGGTTACCGTGTTTGGCCTTTTATCCCTGTCCCACATTCCCGTACTCAAAGACATGGGCCATACCGTGTCTGTAGGTGTTTTACTGAGCTTTGTATTTGCGCTGTCCCTATCGCAAACGCGTCGCTTGTTTAACAAATAACCAACTTAAATCCGAGCGGATAACAGGGCTATTGCGCAAATTGAATTTGACGAATGGTTTTAACGGTTTAAAATCTGCTGACATTTACACAACGGCTATAGCGGCATGAATCAAGTGTTGAAAATCACCCACTACACCACAGTGAACTCGCTGGGTACCGGCTTGAAGGCCAATCTGGACGCATTGCAACAAAAACGCAGTGGCCTAAGCAGCTGCGACTTCAGCGACTGCCATTTGGAGACCTGGATCGGCCAAGTCGCCCTGGAGCAACCCGTGGACGGCGCTCTAGCCCAATTTGATTGCCGCAATAACCGTCTAGCGCTTGCCGGTATGCAGGCGGATGGCTTTGCAGAAGCGATAGCGGCAGCGCGTCAACGCTATGGCGCACACCGTATTGGCGTGTTTATGGGTACCAGCACCTCCGGTATTCAACAAACCGAGCGAGCTTACAAGCATCGAGATTTGGTAGCCAATGCCCTACCGAAAGATTTTAATTACCAACAAAGCCACAATACGTTTTCCGTTGCCTGGTTCACTCAACAATATTTACAACTGCAAGGGCCTGCTGTTGTTATATCCACGGCTTGTTCTTCCAGTGCCAAAGTTTTCGCCAGCGCCAGCCGTTATATACAAGCCGGGTTGTGTGACGCCGCCATTGTCGGTGGTGTAGACAGCCTATGCTTAACCACCTTATTGGGCTTTAACTCTTTGGAACTGGTTTCACAGCAAAAGTGTCGTCCCTGGGACGGCGGACGCAACGGCATTAATATTGGAGAATCCGCCGGCTATGCCCTGCTGGAAAAACCCAATGGTGATAATGCGCAGGCACTGGAGCTGCTGGGCTACGGAGAAAGCAGTGACGCGTACCATATGTCTACGCCCCACCCACAGGGCGAGGGGGCGGCCCTGGCCATGCAGCGCGCATTGGAAACAGCCGAATTGCAGGCAGATAAAGTGGACTACATTAACCTTCATGGCACCGCCACCCAATCCAACGACAGCGCGGAAGATCACGCCGTCGTTCAGGTTTTTGGTACATTTACACCCTGTAGCTCCAGCAAAGGCTGGACAGGCCACACCTTGGGTGCCGCAGGGATCACTGAAGCCGTGTTTTGCTTTCTGGCCATGGAAAATAATTTTATGCCCGGCACCTTAAACACCACCAGTATTGACCCTGCCCTGTCCGCACAAGTACTGCTGGACAACAAAGCCGGTAAAATAAACATAACGATGAGTAACTCTTTCGGGTTTGGCGGCAGCAATTGCAGCTTGCTGTTTGGCAAAGCCGGCATTTCCAGCTAAAGTGCCAGGTTACAGGTAAAACTATGCTGAAAGCTTCTATAAAAAAAATCGGTATCATCGCTCCAGGCCTCACCAACTGGGGGCAGTGTCGTCAAGTCCTTACCGGCGAGCAAACCTTTGAAAAAAGACCACCGGACAAATTTGTGCCCAACCTGCTGCGCCCCAATGAAAGACGGCGTACCACGAATCTCATAAAATTGGCTTTACAAGTTGGCGAACAAATTCTGGATGATTGCCCTTATCCACAAAACTCTTTGTGTGCCGTGTTTGCTTCATCCGAAGGCGATACCGATATTATTGATAAAATTTGCACGGCTTTGACACTACCGGACCAACCGGTATCACCCACACAATTTCACAACTCCGTACATAACGCACCGGCAGGATATTGGGCCATTGCCACCGAATGCCGGGAATCTTCCACCAGTTTGTCAGCCGGTACAGCGTCGTTTGCATCCGGCTTACTGGAGGCAACCACCATCGCAGTGACAGAGCACAAACCCGTTTTGATGATCAGCTACGATTACCCTGCACCCGAATCATTGCAACCCTTTGTTCCCGTAACCGAGCCTCTGGCATGCGCCTTGTTGATCAGCCATGAGACTGACGGTGAGAACGAGGCGATCATATCGCTGCAATTGAATCAGACCGCGACTCCTTCCTCGCTGGACAATGCAGCGCTGGAACCCCTGCGTCAAAGCAACCCCAGCGGACACGCGTTAAGCTTGCTGGAAGCCATCTGCACCTCAAAACAAACCGCTGTACTGCCTTATGTAGGAGGAAATTCATTAATGGTGACCTTATCATGACAGGACCGGCCATCAAGGTAACACGGGATGAGCTGTGTGATTTGATTCCTCATTCCGGCATCATGTGTTTGTTGGACGGTGTTAGGGATTGGACCGACGATAGCATCTCTTGTATCAGCCGTTCACACCAATCACAGGACAATCCTCTACGACGAAACAATCAATTGTCCAGCGTCCATACTATGGAGTATGGGGCCCAAGCGATGGCAGTACACGGCGGCCTATTAGCCAAACAATATGGCCAATCTATTAAGCCCGGTTATTTGGCGGCATTGCGTGACGTAGAATTGTTAGTCCCCCGTATTGATGACGTGGAAGAAACCCTGGTGATTTCCGCTAAACAGCTCATGGCCGGCGATGGTAATCTTATGTATGTGTTCAAAATCATGGCCGGAGACCGCGTAATCAGTTCCGCTCGTGCCACCGTCATTACCCAAGGCTAAGCCGTGAGTAAGGTTGCATTGGTAACGGGAGGCAGCGGCGGAATCGGCGCGGAAATCTGCAGGCGCCTGGCCCAAGATGGCCATCAAGTTTACGTTCATGCCAACCAGAACAAAGATAAAGCTGAGCAATTGGTGCAGGCTATCGAAGCCGAAGGCGGCCAGGCACAAAGCATTGTCTTTGATGTTACCGATGCGGAACAAACCCGGTGCCTCTTGACCGAACTGGCGGAAAAAAATCCGATCCAGATTCTGGTCAATAACGCCGGAATCCATAGTGATGCCCCCATGGCCGGCATGAGCACCGAACAATGGGACAAAGTACTGCAAGTTTCACTCAACGGGTTTTTCAATGTTACGCAACCCCTGTTACTGCCGATGATGGCAACTCGTTGGGGGCGAATTATTAACAGCTCCTCCATTGCAGGTATCACTGGCAATCGAGGTCAAGCCAATTACGCGGCGGCTAAGGCAGGACTGCATGGTGCCACCAAGACCCTGGCCAAAGAACTGGCTTCCCGAGGCGTCACTGTTAACTGCGTTGCCCCTGGTATTATAGAAACGGAAATGACCGAAGGGGTATTTGATGCCAAAACCATTAAGGCTATGGTGCCCATGAAACGTGCCGGCAAACCGGAAGAAGTGGCCGCTTTAGTGAGTTTTCTGGCGTCAGATCAAGCCGCGTATATTTCCGGGCAAATTATTAACATTAACGGTGCTATGGTTTAAAAGGCACCGGTTTAAGCCAAACTCCAACGCCACCGTTTGGAACAGTTAAACGTCTATGAATCAAAGTAGTAAAGCTCCCACCTTCGCAGTACTTATTCCGGCTTACAACGAAGCTGCTACCATTCATAATGTGGTTGCAAAATCATTGGCGCACACCGACAAAGTCATCGTTGTCGATGACGGCTCCAGTGATGACACTGTCGCACAACTACACGATCTTTCCGTGGAAGTTCTACAAAACGAACAAAACTGCGGCAAAGCTGCCAGCCTGTGGCGAGGCCTGCAACACGCTATGGAAAAAGGCTACGACTACGTTATCACCCTGGACGGGGACGGTCAGCACGACCCGGCTGAAATACCTGAGCTGATAGCAAAAAGTCGGGACAATCCCAACTGCCTCATCATCGGTGCCCGGTTAAAAAATCGCGAAAACGCTCCTAAAGCACGCTTGTTTGCCAACAATTTTGCGGACTTTTGGGTTTCCTGGGCTGCGGGGCAATGGGTATCGGACAGTCAATCCGGTTTTCGGGTTTATCCCGCCCAACTGATCAGTAAACTGCGCATTCCCCACCACCGCTCCCGCAGCTTTGTATTTGAAAGTGAAATCGCCATAGAGTCAGTGCGCCACGGTCACCCGGTAGTAGTCAAACCGATTGTATCCACCTACCACGCCGATGCCCGCCCCAGTCACTTCAAACCGGTTGCGGATATTAGCAAAATCGTACTCATGATTGCCTGGAAAATTATAAAGTGGGGATTGTACCCGGTGGGGTTTATAAAGGCTTTGAACACTCGCCCTAAGATTTAGGAGCCCCGCTCTACCAAGTGTTCAATTTAATTCGAATGGCTTCATCCAAACGACGTACGGTTTTATTATAGGTGGCATGAATGGAGTTACCGTTATAACGTAATTCAGCACTGTCTTTATAGCGTATCTCATACATTGATTTGCTGAAAGTGACACTAACCTCGGCCATGGCACCGCGCGGAAAATTGATTCTACCAATGAGTTCGTTTTTAGCTCCGTACTTAAACTTCCAGCCAACAATTTCGCCCGCCTCTTTAATCAACTGCCCTATACGCTGCTCGCTCACCTGCGCCGGCGTATGAATGGGTCGCCCCAAAGCCTCATAGATGGGTTGGCTTTTGCATGCGGTCAGCATCAGCAACAACAAAACTATAGAGAATGGTTTGGATAGATTGAAAGCATAGTCTTGCATTCCAGCCACCTGTATTTGCCCTGAGACGTGGGAAGAAAATGACCAAATCATTCTAACGTGTTTCTCCGTGTTTGCTCAAACCCTTGCAGGATCGCCGACACCGACTCAACGCTATCAATCCCCGCCACACTCTTACCTGCCTGCCAATAATCCCGCCTGCCACTACTATCCAGCAATGCCTTCTTTAACAAGCGAATCGACTTTAAGGCATAAAACAAACGCATCCAATGTTTAGTGGACTTCCTGCCCAACAACCAGCCCGCCACAGCGCCCGGCTTAACTCCGGCCCGTTTCACTTGCTCAGTTTCTATTACCGACACGGGTACGCCGGTAATGGTCTCACTCATAACAATATCTTTTTCCTGGGAGCGCACAATCGCCTCTTTATAAGCCTCATTGGCGGAACACTCTTGAGAGGCAATAAATCGCGTTCCCATTTGCACACCGGCATATCCCAAATTCAACATGTGCGTATACTCTTCACCCGTACTTATCCCACCGGCGCATATCAGCGGAACACCCAAGGGCGATAACTGCTCCCACAAGCTTTGCGCACTCAAAGCACCTGCATGACCCCCGGCGCGATTATTAACCGCAATCAGACCATCGACACCACAGGACAAGCCCTTTTCAGCCCACTTAATCTCGGTTACATCGTGAAACACCAAACCACCATGGGCATGCACCATATCGACAACCCAATCCGGCTTACCCAAAGAAGTAATGAAAAACGCCACCCCTTCTTCCAGGGCAATTTGAATCCAGTCTTCCATGCGCTCTCGATATCTCGCAGACGACTGTTCGATTAGCGCGTTCATGCCAATGGGTTTTTGGGTGAGGCTGCGTATGTATCGCAAACTGCTGCGAAAATCATACCCAAAGACATAGGTCATGGTCACAGGCTGAACGACACCAATACCCCCCGCCTCTGACACCGCTGCCACCAGTTCAGGATTGCTGCACGGATACATCGGACCGCCAATAACCGGTATTGTTATGCCTATAGACTCGCAAAAAGAACGCCACGCGAGAGAAGAATCTTGCGTCACAAACACCACCTCATGCTATCAAACCCAATCGCCAGGTCACTGCGACCCGGGCCACCACTTCACCCACACCGTCCACTATATCTACCAAAACTATATGTTCCATGTCTGCGCTTACCTGGGGAAAACTCGCATCACACTGGGCCTGCAAGTCACCCCTGGCCTTTTTTAAATAGTCAATACTAATATGGGTGACAATCCCTCGTACATGAGATGGCATACCGCTCATAAGCGCCAAACCGCTGCACATTTCACCGAAATTCACCAAGGCAATGGCGTGAATGCTGTTGAGATGATTTCGTACCCGGCGCCGATCCGGTAACAACAAACGGATATATCCCTCACGAAAATCCAACACCCGTGCACCAATCGTGGCACTGTAGGGAACAAATATACCAATTAGGCGGCTAAACAATCGCTTTCCCAAAGGTAAAGGCGCCAGCCGAAACCACCAGCGCAACAGTAATGCACCCGGCGAAGTTTTCACAATTGATCCAATGGACTCAACACACTGACTCCCGGTTTATTTAGCACATGCGTATAAATCATTGTAGTTGATACATCCGCATGGCCCAACAATTCCTGTACTGTGCGAATATCATAGTTATTCTCCAGCAAGTGCGTGGCAAAGGAATGGCGCAAGGAGTGACAATTCACTTTTTTCACCAGTCCGGACTCGGTTGCCGCCTTTTTCACATAGCGCTGTAACACAGTCTCATGAACATGGTGCCTGCGAACAATGTTACTGCGAGGATCCACCGAAAGCCGAGACGATGGGAACACGTATTGCCAACCCAATTCCTTCGCAGCATTTGGATATTTTCTAGACAACGCAAATGGTAAATACACCTCACCGTACCCCGCCTTTACATCCTCTTCATGGAGTTGTTTTACGAATTCAACTTGTTGTTTTAAAGACTCAACAAGACGTTTGGGCAGTGGCACTACCCGGTCTTTTCCTCCCTTGCCCTTACGAATGATAATTTGTCCGTATTCAAAATCCAGATCGAACACCCGCAGTCGAATACACTCCATTAAACGAATTCCACAACCGTACAGCAAATTAGCCATTAGAGAAATCTTATCATCCTCCAACTGCGACAACAGCGCTCTGACCTCTGCTTTTGTCAGCACCACGGGCAGTCTTTTTTGTTTCTGGGAACGAGAAAAATCACCGAACTCGCCCAAATCCATTCCGAGTACGTGTTTATAAAAGAAAACAATCGCACACAAAGCCTGCCCCTGAGTGCTGGCTGCTACATTTCGTTTTACAACCAAATACTCCAAATATGACACTACGGCGTGTTTATCCAGATCAGCCGGATTCTGCATGGAATGGAAAAGCAAATACCTTGCAACCCAAGGGATGTAGGCATGTTCCGTTCTTATGGAAAAATGGTTTATCCGCATACGTGCCACCATCTTTTGGTATAACTCTGGAAACCCGTCTCGAAATTTCTTGACAATTTTTACCGATGACTCTGGGATTTGTTGCAACAACTCTGTACTTATATCAGCATCTCTGGCAATCGTGGCGTGAGATGAAGGTAAACTGGTAGCCAACTCCTCCCAAAATCCCCATGGGAACTCCTTAGCCCAGGGCAACTTAGCCGTATCCCGCAACAACAACCTCAATGCCTGCACCACTTGTTGGAACTGCCAGTCAGAAACTCTGCCGCTTTGACTAACGGTGTTCAAATACTGCACCAAATCCTCTACGTTTTGCTCCTCCACCGGAATCGCTATAGCTTTTAAATAGAACTCAACGCGTTTCACATACCACCTAGCTCTATCGGGCGACAACTTCTGGTGTCGTAGTTGTGCGAAATAGAGACTCATCAAATTCTTGCCCATGGTTTCATCCTGATCTGATTGACTAGAACAGGTGCACATATTAGCACCTGTTTGGCAAAAAACTCAAATCAAGAAACTTGCAGTATTTCTCAGCGGCAATATTAAAATGAGTCGCCTATCTACAACAACCATCCTTCCGTTACCTATTGTTTATTAAGGCAATATGTGAGTCTCGGCCAACTTATATCCCCAAATCCGAAAAATATGCAAAAGGGCATATTGAACACAGGTAATAAAAAGTAAAATACAGCAGTTCAATATGCACAATGACACCAAACCCAAAACTGATCGACTAACAACCAAACTTTGTGGACTAATTGATCAAATTACTGGAAGGTGCCACAGAACTGTGCTAAACATAAAGACCATAAACAATTGTTTCTTGGAGATTTACAAATGATCTCAGTAAATGCGGTAAGTTGCACAGGGGTGTGCTCAAGAAATGATCGCGTGATTGTGCATATTGACAAAAATAATAAAAGGTATAATTACGTGGACTGTCGAAAACTCTGTTAGTGTCGCATCGTCTAGTTAAGATTAAGAGGGGGAAGCATGAGTAAAGTAGAGCTGTTAAAGGATGTTTTGATAGAGATTGGACAGATAGAGCGCTATTTTGGTAACACTGTCCCAGTTAATCTTTGGAGGGCGAAAAAGATCAAAGATCCTATCGGTCAACTTTTTAAACTTGTAGAGGAAGAATTGACAAGGCCTCGGGGAGCTCCAAGAAAACCGGATATCACAATTGAGGGTGATTGGGTAAGAGTTAGAGAACGTCCTAGAGGTATTAGCACTTTTGATAAGCCCGATACGTTTAAAGGAAAATGGGAATATTTTAAGATCCCGGCCGGTACAATTCTCCCTGACGGACTAGTAATTGTAAAAGACAATTATAATTCCGCATTTGGTGCTACGCACTACACAATTGCACCAGAAAGAGATATGCCTTTAACTCGCTTTAAGCAACAATTGTCGGTTTTAATAGATTTAGTTGAAAAGGAAAATGCAAGTGGAAATTGATGAGTCTTGGATGCCAACGTTGTTATGTATAGTTAATGACAGCATAAAGTACAATGATTCTCTACGTAATAGCCAAACCGTAAAAGATGTCGAAGATATAGAAGAATGGATGATGTCTATATATCAGTTCAAAGGTTATCTGTCAGAGAAAATTCGTCAGAATAAAGAGCTTTTAAGTAAATGTGAAGAGTACTTTGAAGATTGATACTAACCATCTGCTCAACACGGACGGTCAACTGCGGCGCACTTTTGTGGCAACGCTTCGCTTATTTTGCCACAAAAGCGCGCCTCCGTTGCCCGCCGGTTAGCGTGGCGTTATGACCACAAGGAATAAGATATGAAATTTATGTTTGTAATTTCGTTAACCATACTTATGGTCGGTTGCGCAAGCAATAAGGGAGGGTATCGAACAGAATCGGCTGTAGAGCAGAAATTAATGACTATGAATAAAGATGAGGTTCTTATTGACTTAGGCCCGCCTCATAAAAAGGTAAAAATAGATGAAGAGCGTGAGTCATGGCGTTACGAATCTGAGGTTGGCGGCCTAGCTGGTGGTGAGTGCACACTGTCCATTTTGTTTAAAGGTGAAAAGGTAGCGCAGGCCAAATTAAGTGCAAATGATCTATCTTGGGTTTCATTTCCCCTTGCATCATGTTCAAAGATAATCCAAACACTTAGGTAAATTATAATCAGTGGCTGGTGTGCTGCTGCAAAAATCTGCGCTTCTCTGACTCTGAAATCAATAGAGTTTGATTGTTATGGCTTTAGCTGCTTCACATGAAAGGGAGTACATATAATGGGATTGTTTGGCGGCCCTTCAAAGAAAGTTTTAGACAATATTACTACTGGTATCGCTGCAACTATTATGGAAGAGTATATTAAAAATAAGTTCCAAAATAACGAGTTCTATTTTGAAATTTTCTCTAATATTACAACAACTGCACAAGAATTAAAGATCGGATTTTTTGGAAAAGCCAGATACCTTGCAATGATTAGAGCAAAACTGATTCTACTCGGAATGCCAGAGGTTGATGCAGACTATATTCAAGGTTTATTAGAAATTGAAATACAAAAGGTTCTTTAGCAGTCATAACAATCGCGTCAAATGCGACGCTCGTACCTCGCGCGCTTTACGCGAGCGTTATTGGGATATTGATTGACATACCATGAATTACAATGGATACGTTTTCGAGCGCATTGCTAACCTAGCGAAGGTCCGTAAATCTAAATACGGCAAAGACTTTCGACAAGATTGCATGGAAAGTAGAGAGATCTTTGATGAACTAGATTCTCTAAGCAAAAATGAATTAGCATCAATTATTGCTATTTACTTATTGGGAAAGGAAAACGCATCCAGCAAAGATGAAGCGATGGAAATAGCAAATACCCTAGGATTTGAAGCAATTGATAGTGTAGCATTTGATGTGGAACTTTTGGAAATTCTTATTAAGGGTCATTCTATATGGTGCCTTTGATACATATTTATTATAACCATTCCCTGCACTCGGACGCATTTCCGCGGCGCACTTTTTGTGGTAGATACCACAAAAAGCACACCGCTCCAATGCGCCGGTGAGGGAGTCGTTATAAGAAATAGAACCTATGAGTAAAGTTTGGAGAGAAAAAGCAGACCCTAGAAAACACTCTAACTTTATGAGCAATTATAGTGAAGGCGGTATGCCGATACCTAAGAGTAGAACAACCTAATTGAAAAATGGGTGTACCTGGCTGACGTTTGTAATTTTACATTTCAGTTTGCGGACCTAGACCAGGTAAAAGAATGCAAAAGATACTTTGAAAAAAAGGTACACCCAAGCACAATGGATGAACACCCGCCTTATGAACACTATTGGCACCCTTGGTATTCGAAACTACCTAAGGGAATAAACAAAGGCATTAAACGTCAAAAAGTTATAAAGGCGCTAAATCTAATATTATCTAAATGGGGATAATTGTGTATAACCAGCAACTCAACAAGGACGCACCTCCGCGGCGCACTTTTTGTGCAAAATCGCACAAAAAGCACACCGCTCCGGAGCGCCTGTTAGTGTGAGCGTTAGTAAAGCGCTGAAAGATAGCATGGGCTAGTTCCGTGCAGCGATGGGGGTTCCAGAGGTTGACTGATGGAGCCCCAAGAATACGAATTCTATAAACATTTTAGACCAGTGGTAGCGGGTAGACTATCGCAGTAGAAAAAAGAAACAAACCGCGGTAGCGCTAAACGTAAGTGCTACTATTTGAAAAACCACAGGCCATGCAAGTTGGGAGAA